>Ga0256406_1000762_pt1 | contig 56000 bp, 58 predicted proteins | sample RumenRJG_03DNA_FD_185986 | JGI IMG/M metagenome (GOLD analysis project Ga0256406, IMG submission 185986) | Bovine rumen microbial communities from Lethbridge, Alberta, Canada - RJG_03 | ecosystem: Host-associated > Mammals > Digestive system > Stomach > Rumen | place: Canada: Alberta | collected...
ACCGACTATACAACAACGCCCACAACGAAAAGCGGTCAGCTTATTTTTGGAATAGGCTGCGGGCTGCTCACCTTTGTAATTAGACAGTTTGGGGGATATCCGGAGGGTGTTTCCTTCTCAATTCTTCTTATGAATATTGTTACACCGTTAATCGATCGTTATACCGTTCCTAAAAAGTTCGGCGAAATAAAGGCGGGATAAGCAAATAATCCCATTCTGATTTTACTGTTTGCAATTGGCACGGAAAGGAATGTTTGTAATGTTAAAAAAGGAAGATGTATCAAATATAATCAAGGTCGGGCTTATACTGTTTGCGATTACTGCCGTTTCTGCGTTGGTGCTTGCGACGATAAATGCCGCAACAGCACCCGTTATTGCGGAAAATAATGCAAAAAAGCAGGCTGAGGCTATGAGAACGGTATTGCCGGAGGCGGCTGAGTTTTCAAGCGAGAGCTTGCTCGGTGAGCTTGAAATTGATAATGTAAGCGCCGTATATGAGGCAAAGGACAAGTCAGGAAGCAGCATCGGCTATGCCGTTATGGCAGAGCCTAACGGCTACGGCGGAGAGATATCTATGGTTGTAGGTGTAAATCCCGATATGACTGTTTCGGGCATTGATATAATTTCTCAATCCGAAACTGCCGGTTTGGGAGCTAAATGCGTTAATGAGGATTTTAAGGCTCAGTTTGTGGGAAAGAAAAGTGAAATTTCTGTTGCAAAAAACGGCGGAGATGATAACTCAATCGACGCAATTTCAAGCGCAACAATAACTTCCAAAGCAGTAACAAAGGGCGTAAATTCCGCACTTGAAGCCGCACAGGCAGCTGCAAATGCCGAAAGGTAACGGCGTGCGCATCTTACGTGTTGACTTAAATTTTGTGCAAGGCAGCACAGAAAGGAATGATTATAAAAATGAGTAAAAATTCAAAAATAGTATTTAACGGAATAATAACCGAAAACCCAATCTTTGTTCAGCTGTTAGGTATGTGTCCCACGCTTGCAGTGACTACGAGTTTAAAAAACGGAATAGGAATGGGCTTGTCTGCTACGGCGGTTTTGATTGCGTCCAATGTGCTTATATCACTTTTGAGAAAAATTATACCGGACAAGGTAAGAATAGCGGCTTATATAGTTATAATTGCTACCTTTGTAACAATTATTGAAATGCTGCTTAACGCATATCTGCCGTCACTTGCTGCACAGCTTGGAATTTTTATTCCGCTTATTGTTGTTAACTGTATAATTCTTGCAAGAGCAGAATCCTTTGCCTCTAAAAATTCCGTAGGCAAGTCGGCTCTTGACGGTCTCGGAATGGGGCTTGGCTTTACTGCCGCCCTTGCGGTTATTTCGGCTGTACGTGAGTTTTTAGGTGCAGGGACTCTATTCGATATACCCGTGTACGGAAAGGTTATAACTCCGCCGTCTATTATTACAATGGCACCGGGCGGCTTTATTGTTCTCGGCTGTCTGATTGCATTAATTAATTATATAGTTTCAAAAAGAAAGGCGGTTAGTAAATAATGAATTATTTATCACTAATAATAACTGCTCTTTTTACGCAGAACTTTGTAATGGTTAAGTTTTTGGGCTGCTGTCCGTTTCTTGGGGTGTCAAAAAAGCTTGATACTGCCGTTGGAATGGGAATGGCCGTAACCTTTGTAATGGCGGTCGCTTCTGCTATAACCTATGCCGTAAATCTGCTGTTGGGCGAGTCGCTTCAATATTTGCAGACAATAGTATTTATATTGATTATTGCCGGTCTTGTTCAGTTTGTTGAAATGTTTGTTAAAAAGTCAATGCCATCCTTATATTCGGCATTGGGTATTTATCTGCCATTGATAACTACAAACTGTGCAGTGCTTGGTGTCGCCCTGCTTAACGTTCAGAACGGATATAATTTTATTGAATCGGTACTTTTCGGTACCTTTGCAGCACTTGGCTTTACCTTAGCAATTGTAATATTTGCAGGAATAAGAGAGAATATGGATGAGAATGATATTCCGGTAAGCTTCAGAGGCTTTCCTATTGCGCTTGTAACTGCGGGACTTATGGCAATTGCCTTTATGGGCTTTTCGGGTTTTCAGATTTAGGATAGAGGGGGTAATTTAGATGGTAAGTAATATTATACTTGCAGTTGTAATTGTGGGCGTAATCGGTTTGATTTTCGGACTTCTTCTGTCCTTTGCTTCGGTTATTTTTAAGGTTGAGACGGACGAAAGAGAGGAAAAAATTCTTTCGGTTCTTCCGGGAGCAAACTGCGGTGCTTGTGGCTTTGCAGGCTGTTCGGCATATGCTTCGGCTGTTGTAAATTCAGGTGCACCTGTTAACTCTTGCAGCGTGGGAAAGACAGCTGTTGCTGAGAAAATAGCTGATATTATGGGAGTAACAGCCGGTGAAATCGTTCCCATGACCGCTAAGGTTATGTGCGGCGGTAACTGTGAGGCTGCTTCTGACAAATATGAATACGTAGGAAAGCAGGACTGCAGGGCCGCAGCAAAACTCGGCGGAGGTGCAAAAAGCTGCCCTAATGGATGTCTGGGGCTTGGAAGCTGCATTTCTGTTTGTAAATTCGATGCAATACGTATTGAAAACGGCATTGCAGTTATTGATGAGGAAAAATGTGAGGCGTGCGGTATGTGCGTAAAGCAATGCCCGAAACACGTTATAGCTCTTATTCCCAAGAAGAATAAGTATTATGTGGAATGTATGAATACAGAAAAGGGCGCATTGACGAATAAATACTGTACTGTCGGCTGTATCGGCTGTAAGCGGTGTGAAAAGGCATGTGAAGCCGGAGCCGTTAAGGTTGTTAACAATAACGCTGTTATTGATTATTCTCTTTGCACAGGCTGCGGTGCCTGCGCAGAGCAGTGTCCGAAGAAGGTAATAAAGGTAAGAAATGCTGTTTGATTTAAGAATTGTTTTTCTCAAATCGCATTTATGAAAGGAGACGTAAGCACGATATGGTTAAGCATACGGTTATGTGGAAACTGAAATCAGAGAACAAGGCGGAAAATGCAATTGAAATAAAAAATCGTCTTGAGGCGCTTTTGCCGAAGATTAATGAAATAAAAAGCCTTGAGGTTGGAATTAATGAAAACGGCGGGGAATACGATGTAATTCTTATAACTGCCTTTGAAAGCTATGAGAATTTAAAAGCATATGATTCTCATCCCGAGCATCAAAAGGTAAGAGCCTTTATTTCCGGTGTCGTTGATAACAGAGCGGCGGTTGATTATGAGTATTAAAAGTGGACTTAAAAAGGAGTATCTGTTCTGAATGAGCAAAAAATGTGACGCTGAATTTAAAAAAGCATTTCTTGCCGCTTATAAGTATACCATTCCCGTATTTACCGGGTTTTTAATCTTGGGAATGGCTTACGGTGTCTTAATGAAAACAAAAGGTTTCGGAGGTATATGGTCTGTATTGATAAGTGCGGTAGTGTTTGCCGGGAGTACACAGTTTGCGGCAATTCCGCTTTTCACGTCGCTGTTTAATCCTGTGCAGGCCTTTATACTTGCACTGATGATAAATGCAAGGCATCTTTTTTACGGAATATCACTGCTTAAAAAGTATAACGGAATAGGAAAAATCAAGCCCTTTTTAATATTTACTCTTTGTGACGAAACCTTTTCCATTGTATCGTCAACCGAGCCGCCGGAAGGAGTGGACAGAAAGTATTTTTACGGAATTATTTCTGCGCTTGATTATTTTTATTGGATTTTTTGTACTTTTTTGGGCAGTGTGTTCGGCAGCTTTATTAAATTTAATACCGATGGGCTTGATTTTGTGCTTACGGCGCTTTTCGTTGTGTTGTTTATAGAACAGATGAAGGACAGGACAAGCCGAATTGCAGGAGCTGTCGGGATTGTTGCAACGTTTTTATGTCTGTGCCTTTTTGGTGCTGATAATGTCGTTCTGACATCAATGGCTGCAATAATTGTAATTTTGTGTATAGGGAGGAAAAGGCTGTGCAGTTGACCGTTTTACAGGCGGTGATAATTATTCTTGTTACCGCTCTTGCAACAATAATATCAAGATTTGCTCCCTTTGTACTTTTTCCAGAGGGAAAGGATTATCCCAAAATCATTACATATCTGAGCAAGGTATTGCCTCCTGCTATGATGGGGCTTTTGGTTGTTTACTGTCTGAAAAACGCTTCGTTATTCAGTGAAAGCCACGCAATTCCTGAAATTGTGTCTGTTGCTGTTGTTGCAATTATTCATCTTTTGAAAAGAAATGTACTTTTGAGCATCGCCGCAGGAACGGCTATGTATATGCTTATGGTGCAGGTTGTTTTTAAATAATTCTTTGATAAAAAAATATGTTGATTTTTTATTTATTTTTTGTTATAATAGTCATATAATAAAATATCATTAATACAGAAGGGAATTGATTTTATGAGAAAATATGTTAAATTTATTTCTGCACTGACCGTCAGCGCAGCTGTACTTATGCCGTCGGCTGCTTTTGCTCAGGAGTTTTCTGATATGCCGGATAATTGGACAACCGCTGCTCTTGAACGTGCGGTAGAGAACGGTCTGCTGAACGGTGCTGACGGTATGATTATGCCGGACGATAATATAACCCGAGCTCAGATGGCTGCAATTATTGTAAGAGCCTTCGGCGGTGACAAGGAGGCTGATTTGTCAGCCTTCAGCGATGTATCACAGGATAAATGGTATTATTCCGAATTTGCAAAGGCTGTAAGTATGAAGGTTTTTGCCGGCACTGATGATATGAAGCTGAATCCGGATAATTTTATTACATATCAGGAATGCTTTACCGTTGCCGCAAGACTTTTAATGCTTCCCGACGCTGATATTTCCTGCCTTGAAAAATTTGACGACTATTCGTCAATAGATGAATGGGCTAAGCAGAGTATGGCTAATGTTGTCGGATACGGCTATTGGGATGGTATAGATAATAAGCTTAAGCCAAAGGATTATATTACCCGTTCTGAATTTGCTGTGCTTATGGATAATATGGTTAAGGTTTATATTAATGAGCCGGGAACATATACTGAGTTACCTGAAGGAAATATACTTATAAGAAGTGAGGACGTTGTAATAGACGGTCTGAAAAGTGATGATTTAATTATAGTGGGCGACGGAGTTCATGGTACGACCAAGCTTTTGAATATGGAGTCAACAAACTTCATCATCGGTAGAGGAGGTACAATTGAGGTTACGGGAGTAATCAACAATATATCGGGCATTACAGAGGGTGTTGTTCTTGATATATCAAAAATCACAAAGAGAAACGGTAAATTCTATCTGCTTGCAAAGGATGTTGTTTTAAATATCGGCGATTATTCCGTTCCGCTTCAGTAAAATAATCGGGCAGGCGATTGGCATTTATGATGCTGATTGCCTGCCCTTAATTTTTTTGTGTTTTACGGAGCGTATGCTCAAATGTAACCGGATTTGATTGTTTTTTCATTATTGTTCTGAAATAAAAGCGTTTTTTATATGATTTATTCTTTTCACGTTTGGTTTTGTCAGATACTCGTAATAATATACCTCAATAACGTCAAATCTCATTTCCGTATCTATATCAGAGCCGATATATTCTTGCGCTGTGAGTATGATTTTTTCCTGCTTTTTTCTTGTAACATATTCTGACGCGTTGCCGTAAAGATTATTTTTTCTTGTTTTTACCTCAATGAAAACAATACAGTTATCGTCCCTTGCTATTATATCAATTTCACCGAATTTGGAACGGTAATTTCTTGAAATTACTGTCATACCATTTTTGATAATATAGTTACAGGCAATTTCCTCTCCCCATGAACCTATATTTCCCTTGTTCATTTTTTCAAATCCTCTCCGAGCAGCTTTTTTAAAAAGGTTTTTCTGTGAATGGGGGAGGGACCGTATTTTAATATAGCTTCATTATGCTGTACCGTTCCGTAACCCTTGTGTTTTTCAAATCCGTATTGGGGATAAATTTCTGCGAGCTTTGTTATGTATCTGTCCCTGGAAACCTTTGCAAGAATCGAAGCGGCGGCAATTGATATGCTTTTTGCGTCACCCTTTACAACAGTCTGATGGGGAACAGTCATATTTTTTATGCTGTTTCCGTCTATTAGGACAAAATCAGGCAGTATTTGCATACCGTCAACAGCCTTATTCATTGCCAAATAAGTTGCGTTCAGTATGTTGATTTCGTCTATCGTTTTCTCATCAACGCTGCTTATATTATAGCATACAGCTTTTTCGCATATAATATCAAAAAGCTCCTCTCTTTTTTTCTCGGTTAGCTTTTTTGAATCATTTATGCCGTTAATAACACACCCGTCAGGAAGAATAACACAGGCGGCGAAAACAGGCCCTGCAAGAGGACCTCTGCCTGCCTCGTCAACACCTGCAACTCTGATATAGCCCTCAGAATATTTTTCCTTTTCAAATATCCAAAGTGCCTGCTGTCTTGACAGCTCCTCAGCTTCAGTGAGTTTTTTCATAAGTCAAAATCTCCTTTTATCTAAATGATATACAAATATAAATTATTTTAAAATAACTGTAGCTTTTTTGTTTGTAATATGTTATAATAAATATAAAATAAAACAAAAAGCGGTGACTACTATGGTATACGATAAAGAAATTTCCGATCCGATAATGATACAGTACATAATTCTTTATGCTCTCTCGGAGGCTGACAGAATTATTACTCATGACCAGCTTACCTCTCTTGTGCTTGATAACTGCAATATCAAATTCACCGATTTCCGTATAGCTGTTGACAACCTTGAGAAAATAGGCGACATAAATATATTTTTTTCACCTGACGGCAGAACGGCATATTGTGAGCTGCTTCCGGCAGGAAAGGAGGCAAACTCCTTCTTTGAAAAAAAGATCCCTATATATATCAGAGAGCCAATCAGGGACTACATTGCACCCTTTTTTCATGAGGAGGCAATTAAAAGGAGCGTTATGGCAGAGCTTCTGCCCCTTAACGAAAGGGAATATATGGCAGATTTCGGTATATTTGACGGCAAAACAACACTTATGCGGCTTACAGTTTATGCAGGTACAAAGGAAAGTGCAAACAGCATGATTAAGATATTCAAAAAAAATCCTCAAAAGGCATATGAAACGGTTATTGACCTTCTTTCGGAGGAAGAAACAAACGGTGACGGCGAAAGGGAAAGCTGATAAAACAAAAATATCTTCCGATTGGGTAGTAATTACAGCTTTTAGAAAAGGGCGGCACAAGTATAAGGCAGCCCTTTTTTCAGTCTCTTGCTTTTATAATAAGCCCAAAGCCGGATTGTACCGTAATCACACATTTATTTGAGGTCATAACATTGCTTACACCGCGGCTTTCACCGAAAAAAAGTGTTTCATTGTCAAGAGGATAGTCAAGTCCTGTTGTGGTTACGCCATCAAGATTGCAGCCAATAGGGACTATAGACACTATATCACCCTTTTTTCCGTAAATAACGTTTTCTGCCGTAGTAAAATATATATCGTTATGCTCATCAAGAATATGAGCCTTTTTGCCCGCTTCTGCGAATTGCTTTAAAAGCATAAGGTTGGTAACTGTATGATCCTGCCGTGTTCCCGTAAAGCCAAGCATTAATATTTCCTCAAAATCCTTAAGCAGCACATACTTTACACAGACCTCGGAATCGGTGAAATCCTTTCTGACAGGGAGATTAATAATATCACCGTCAAAATCGTTTTTTTCAATCGAATCCATATCTCCGATAAGAACATCGGGGTTTATTCCGAGAGGCGCAAAATGTCTGTAGCCGCCATCGGCGCAGATAAGGTAATCTCCCTTTCTAAGCTTTCCCGAAATATATTTATAATCCTTGATTTCCCCGTTACCGATAATAACAGCCCTCATTTATTCGCACTCCCTGATTAACGCTTTAGTTGATGCGGCAATATTATCGTTAAATACGGCAGAGCCTGCAACAATAATATTTGCTCCAAGCGAAACAACCTTTTTAATATTTGAAAGATTAACTCCGCCGTCAACCTCAATATTATAACCGGTTCCCAGCTTTTTACGCAAAAAGGTAATTTTATCGTTAACGTCCTCTATATATTTTTGACCTCCGTATCCGGGGTGAACGCTCATTATAAGAATCATATCGGCAAGGTCGGAATAGGGAAGAACAGCATCGACAGGGGTTTCCGGGTTAATGGCAAGCCCGGCTTTTATTCCAAGCTCCTTTATCATCTTTAAGCACCCTGTTATATCCTTTGTTGCCTCAAGGTGAACGGTTATTCCGTCAGCACCTGCCTTATAAAAATCCTTTATATATCGTTGCGGCTCGGTTATCATAAGATGTACGTCAAAAAACAGCTGCGAATGCTTTCTCAGAGCCTTGTAAACACAAGCTCCGAAGCTGATATTTGGGACAAAAATTCCGTCCATAACATCAATATGAAGCCACTCTGCACCTGCCGTTTCGGTTTCTTTAACACAATCCGCAAGTCTTGCAAAATCAGCGGAAAGAATTGATGGTGATAAAATCATGATTTTCCTCCTGAAAATTCAAAAAATTATTTTAGAGGTAAACTATACCTCCCATTTTTTATGATTCTTTAATACTTCATACATTTTTGTATAGCTCTGATATCGTTCGGGTGAAATTTTACCCTCCGAAAGAGCCTCCTTAACTGCACAGCCGGGTTCTGCGATATGTGCACAGCCTCTAAAACGACAGCAGTCAGAATACTCTCTCATTTCAGGGAAATAACCGCACAAATCTGCCGCGTCAATTATATCAGGCTCAAAGGCACTGAATCCGGGAGTGTCAAGTACATATCCGCCGCTTTTGAGTTCAAACAGCTCTACGTGACGTGTGGTGTGCTTTCCTCTGCCGATTTTTTCGCTTATACCGCCCGTTTCAACAGCATTATCAACAATCAGATTTAATATGCTTGATTTTCCTACACCGGAAAGCCCGGCAAAAGCAGTGGTTTTTCCCGATATAAATTCGATAAGACCGTCGGGCAGCAGATTTTCTGCGGCGCAGACGTCAAATACGGGATAGCTTGAATGGCGGTAAACCTCTTTTATTTTTTCGCTGCTTTCAAGATCGGTCTTATTAACACAAAGTGCAGGTGTAATTCCTTTGATTTCCGCCATAAGCAGCAGCTTATCGGTCAGGTAAAAATCAGGGTCGGGATTTTTTGCGGCAGCAACAATAACAATAGCGTCAATATTGGCAACGGGAGGACGAATAAGCGAATTAATTCTTGTAAAAATAGAGTCAATACTGCCATGCTCTTCATCAATCCTGCTTATTTCAACCCTGTCACCTATTATGGGCTTAATATTTTCCTTTCGGAAAATTCCTCTTGCCTTACATTCATATGTGCGCCCATTCTCAGCGCGCACATAGTAAAAACCGCCGATTCCTTTAATTATTACTCCCTGCAAGCAATCATATCCTTTCGTTAAGCCTCCGGAGTTGCTTCCGCAAGCATATTCCGGCACATTTCAATTCCTTGAGCGTTATTTGCGGCGGTAAACTGTGAGTTAAGCATTTTAATCACGCTTACCGCAAGCTCCTTTGCACCCCAAGAAATCCCGTTTTCCAAGAGTGTTCTTTTTATATCCTCTAAGGCAGGTTCGCCGTATTCCTTGCCCGATGCGTTTGTAAGCTGCTTCATCATATAGTTAAAGCCCTGAGGATTTTTGTCAAAGTATCTGCTTGCATAGCAAAGCGCCGCCGCAGTATCATATTCCTTTATTTGTATATAGTAGAATGCAAAGTTTCTGTAAATTCTTGCAATATCAGCCTTGTTCACTGCACAGATATGTGCTCTTTTTATGATTTCGTAAAAGGATTTATAATACCCTTTTCCTTTATATGCGTCCGCAAGAGCAAAAAGCACCTGTACATTGACGGGATTCGCCTCTGTTGATTTCCAAAAAAGATCAATGGCCTTGTCAAACTGAGCCTTTTCAAGCATCATAGCACCAAGCACAAGATATGCCGCCGATAGGTCAACCTGCATTCCCACAAGCTGCTTTTTTTCTTTTTTAACAGGGTTATACGGATGATAAAGATTTGCATAAAGCATTACCTCAAAGGCATTTCTGAAGCAGTGATATTCAATGTCGGGAGTATCGTTATACTTAACCGCCTCCTGCTTAATAACTTCCTTTAACAGCTTTAATGCCTCATCACGCTTATCCTGCTGCTTGAATTTCTGTACCTGTACAAGAGCGTTGTTGAAAGCGTTCATATGCTTTGTTATCTCCTCGGGATTTGTAAGGAGCCCGGTGGGATTTGACTTTGTATCTGCCATGAGCTTGTCTATAAAGCCGGAATATGCGCCCTCTGCAAGCTCTTCATCCTCAATTATGCCCTTAAGCATTTCCTCTTCGTTACCCTCAATTTTTCCATATTCCTCATGCTCGCCGTCAATCCAGGCTGCCATTTTATATTCATTGTTTGCAAGCGCCTCGACGGTTATATAAAGATGCTTTGTAAAATGCTCGTTATAGGCAATGTAAATACGTTTGCATAGGGAAGGAAAGAGGTTTTTTTCAGGCATATCAAGTCTTATAACCGAAGCACCGCCAAGCTCAAAGGGGACGGAAACCGAAAAATCTTCACTTGTGTACTGCTCCTCTAATTTATTCTGGGTATAAAGACCTTTATAAAAATTATTTATATAGCTGCCGCCGTCCGCAATCAAGGATGTGATAACATATATTGGGTCACTCACAATTTTTGAGGGAAGGATTTTATGCTCTATTACAAAACGAATCTGCGCATTCGGATCCTTTGCTATGTTCTGTGCCTCACGGATAATTCTTTGCGCCTCATCCGGTATTTTCGGCTGATTGGCGTCAGCAGACTCCTGAGGTTCGGCGACTGAATTTTCAGACGGTTCTGTATTGGGCTCAGAGCCTTTAAGGGCCGACTCGTCCAAAGATTCCTCGGAAACGTCATTTACAGCGTCGCCTACAGCCTTATTCTCTGATTCATCACCGGTACTCTTTTTGCCGGTAAATTTTTTGAAAAAATTCATTATATCCTCCAATTCTCCCGCACTGAGTCGGAATTTTAATCATATATTATTTATAGAATAAACGGCAGATAACCGTTACATCAAGCTATATTTTACCATTACTGCGCAGATTTGTCAATGCCGTGGATTTAAAAACCTCAAAAAAGTCATTGTATAAATACAGCGAACCGCATATTACGGTTATTCTGTCGTCTGAAACTGCCGCATTAAGGGCAGCTTTGAGTGTTTTTGAGTCAAATGCTTCAAGACCGTCATTTTTAAGAATTTCATAAATCACACTGCTTTTTTCTGCCCTGGGGGTGTTTTTAACCTCCACTGCATAAAACCGCATATTTACATCGCCGAGAACTGATTTTACGGCATCAACCGAAGCCTTTATATTCTTACCGCGCATAAAGGAAATTATAAAATTAAATTTATTTCCCGGGAAATATTTATTTAGTGATTCCGCCATGGCTTTTATACCGTTTTGATTATGTGCGCCATCAAAAACTATTACAGGACTTTTTGATAAAATTTCAAAGCGACCGGGATTTGTCGCGTTATAAATTCCGCTTAAAATATGTTTGCTGTCAATTCCGAGAGCAAGTGCACACTCGACTGCACAAGCAGCATTTTCCTTTTGGTATTCGCCGAGCATACGGCTTTTTATATCTGAAATTCCGTTATATGAAAAAGTTTCACAGCCATTTGAAAATTCCGAGCAGGAGGGAGGCGTAACAACAGTAAATTTATTGTCCTTTGCCCTTGCGGCAGCTGAAATAACGTCCATAACGGCCTTGTCCTGCTCAACGGTAATGGTATGTCCCTGAGTTTTACACCTTTTTATTATACCCGATTTTTCTTTTGCTATTTCCGAAAGTGTGCTGCCGAGAAGCTCTGTGTGGTCAAGAGATATTCTCGTAATTACGGTAATAACAGGCTCCTCAATTATGTTTGTTGCGTCCTGTCTGCCGCCGAGACCCGTTTCAAGTACAACAAAATCACAGCTATTTTCTTTAAAATAACAAAATGCACAGGCGCACCAAAGCTCAAATTGCGTAACCGTAATACCGCTGTCAGCTGCAATATGATTTGCTGCGGCTTTGACCTTTTCCATAAGGCTGTCAAAGTCACTCATTGAAATCATTTCTCCGTCAATGCTGATTCTTTCACGCTCATCAAGCATATGCGGAGAAATAAATTTTCCTGTTATAAAGCCTGCATCGGTCAGTATACATTGGAGATATGCGCAAACAGAACCCTTTCCGTTGGTTCCCGCAATATGGATAAATCTCATTCCGTTTTGCGGATTGCCGAGAAAAGAGAGCAGCTTTCTTATTGCTTCATGGTCGGGTCTGGCTATGGCAGTGAATGAATTGTTGTTTTTCAAAAGTAAAAACCTCGCTTTATTTGACAGAGAAGGGAGCTGCCGCATAAAACGGCAGCCCCGATTTCTCCTATTTAAAATATTCGATTACACCTAACTTGATGCCCTCTGCAATCTTGTCCTGATATTCGGAGCTGTTGAGCTTTAACTCATCCTTGGGATTTGTCATAAAGCCCATTTCAAAAAGAATAACAGGAACCTCAGACCAGTTAAAGCCTGTCATCTGAGAATTGGTATATGTACCTCTGTTTCTTGCGCCGGTCTGTGCAACGGCATTTTTCAGTACAGCCTTTCCCAATCGTTTGCTGTCAGCAAGCATCTGAGAGTCCGAAATATATTTTGAACCAGGGATAAGCATTGTCATTCCTGAGCCGCCCTCCTGTGTGCCGTCGGCATGGAGCTTGATTGAAATATTAGCCTTATTTGTATTTGCAAACTGCGCTCTTTCAATGTTTGACATAGTTGAATACTCATCGGTTCTTGTCATAATTACGGTTGCGCCCAAATCCTCAAGCTTTTTCTTCAGCTTGTCGGCAACAGCAAGGGTAACGGTATCCTCAATTGAGTTTTTGCCCTTTGTACCCTCCTTATATGCAGCTTTCTTTACGCTGCTGTTCGGTGCGATATTTTCGGTTTTGCTTCCGGTAAATAAGCCGTGACCCGGGTCAATGCATATAATTTTACCACTGAGGTCAACAGTCGTTGTGTCAGAGCTCTCCGGACTGCTGCTGTTTGATACGGCAGAAACGTTTTGCTCTGTTGTTGTCTGTTCAGTTGCGGCAGCATCGGCTGTGCCTGTGTTTTTAGATGCTGTCTGTGCGCCTGCCGAGGTGTTATTGCCCGAGGGGGCTACCGCTGCTGACGGTGAAGCTGACGGAGCAGCTGTCGGTGACAGAGTTGGGGATGGAGAGGGACTTTCGTCAACATAGTCCTTTACCTCAACCTCAACATTTTCAAATTCCTCAAAGGTCCCCGTAGGTGACGGGCTGTTGCTTTCCGACTCGTTTTTTTCCTTGACGCAGCCGGATAAAAGAAGTGCGGAGGTCATTAAAAGAATTAATAATTTTTTCATGTTGTATCCTTTCATATTTTTAATTATTAAATGCTGTAAAATTACAGCTATCTGATCTGTCCATTTCCGTGAATGATATACTTAACAGAGGTAAGCTCTTTTAGCCCCATAGGACCTCTTGCGTGCATTTTCTGCGTGCTTATGCCTATCTCTGCACCAAATCCAAATTCAAAGCCATCGGTAAAACGTGTTGATGCGTTAACGTATACACAGGCGGCGTCAACCTCGTTTAAAAATCTTTCGGCATGTGACGCATTGTTTGTTATAATTGCCTCGGAATGACCTGTGTTGTATTTATTGATATGTGCGATTGCCTCGTCAATATCCTTGACAATTTTTACCGAAATAATGTAATCGTTGTATTCGGTATACCAATCACTTTCCTCGGCTTTTTTTAGCTCAGAAAGGACTTTTCTGCATTTTTCGCAGCCTCTTATTTCAACCTTATTTTGGGAAAGAGCTGCGGCTATTTTAGGCAAAAAAACCTCAGCTGCTTTTTCGCTGATTAAAAGAGTTTCTGCTGCATTGCAAACTGATGGTCTGCTCACCTTTGCATTTATTATAATTTTTTCGGCCATATCAAAATCACATTCATCATCGACATAAATATGGCAGTTGCCGGCAGCGGTTTCAACAATGGGAACGGTGGCATTCTCAACCACAGAGCGTATAAGTCCCTGACCACCTCGGGGAATAAGCATATCAACATAGCCGTTTAGCTTCATCAGCCCAACCGCCGCCTCTCTTGAGGTGTCCTCGATAAGATTAATGCTGCCCTCCGGTATTCCGTCCGAATATGCCGCCTCCTGCATTATTTTCATAATTTCCTTGTTTGAATTTATTGCTTCGCTGCCGCCTCTTAAAATAACCGCATTACCTGTTTTAAGACAAAGCGCACACGCATCTGCAGTAACATTGGGTCTTGCCTCGTATATAATAGCAATGACACCCATAGGAACTCTTTTTTTTGCAATTTTAAGACCGTTTGGCCGCTCCCACTCCTCTGTGATTTCACCGATAGGGTCGGGGAGTGTGCTAACAAGTCTTACACCCTCTGCCATTGAAGAAATGCGTTCCTCGTTAAGCATAAGCCTGTCAAGCATTGCCTTCTTTGTGCCGTTTTTTACGGCATTGTCAAGGTCAATACGGTTTGCGGCAATAATTTTTTCACTCTTTTTTACAAGAGCATCGGCAATATTCAAAAGCGCTCTGTTTTTTGTTTCGGTGTCCGCAGACATAAGTCTGTATGATGCATCCTTTGCAAGAGTGCCCTTTTTAATAAGCTCATCAAGCATATAATCTATCCTTTCTGAATTTTATTCGTTGTGGGAATAATTTTTAGAAACAAACAGTGTTCCGACCGGCTTGCCGTCTAATATATCATAAAGCTTTGTAATATCGCTTCCGTTGGCAATAACCATATTTATTCCTGCAGATACGGCTCTTTCTGCCGCATCAAGCTTTGTAATCATACCGCCTGTTCCTCTTGAGGTGCCTGCGCCCCCGGCAAGTCGCCTTACAGAGGAGATGTCTGTCACAACAGGTATTATTTCAGCGTCGTGAAACCTATGGGGGTCAGCGTTATACAATCCATCTATATCGGAAAAAACAACAAGTAAATCAGCATTTACAAGCTCTGCCACAAGCGCTGAAAGGTTATCGTTGTCGCCGATTTCAATCTCATCGGTTGAAACGGTATCATTTTCGTTTACAATCGGAATAATTCCCATATCAAGCAGTGTGTTAAAGGTGCTTTGTGTATTTCTTTTTCTTCTTGGAATAGCAATATCATCCTTTGTTAAAAGAATCTGTGCTACGGTATTGTTATATTCCGAAAACATTTTATCATAAAGATACATCAGCTCGCATTGCCCGACTGCTGCAAGCGCTTGCTTTGTGTTGGTATCGTCCGGCTTTTGTGAAAGCCCCAGCTTGCCTAAGGCAATGCCGATGGCTCCGGAGGAAACAAGTATAACGTCCTTACCCGAATTATGCAAATCCGAAAGAGTTCTCGCAAGCAGACCAATTCTTTGTATGTTCATTTTCCCGGTGCTGTAGGTAAGGGTTGAGGTACCGACCTTAACAACTATCCTTGATGCTTTTTTTATATCCTCATAGGCTGAAATCATTTTCCACTCTCCTTGTTTTTCTTTTCATATACTAAATTCAGAAATTTGCTGTATAAATCAAAATTAACATATCCTGCATAATAGCCAAGGAATGATGCCGTAAAAGGAATAATGGCAACGATGATATATCCGTACCAAGTCATCACGCCCTTTGAAAGTCCTATAAAGCCTGTAAAGGGAAAAGTCCAGATCAAAAAAAGGAAATTGTTTATCCACCCTGCCGCAGTAATGAGCGTTCCGTTTAGCGTCATAAGCCGCCAAGCGAGAATATAAAGTGCATAAAGCACACAGCTTACGGCTAAAATTCCGACTGCAAGCACAAGCCCCTTAAGTATATACGGCTTCTCGAGAGTATAGCTTTTTTTGTCCTTAAGACAAATATTATAGGAGGTATTGTATATTGCCATAAAATAAATAAGTGTGGTGACAGCCGAGAATATAATACTGCCTACACTGTGAGTAATAACCCCGGCAAAAATAAGCAGGCCTAAGAAAAATATTGTCAGTGCCGATACTGCGTGCGCAGATATCAGCTGAAGTGATTGCTTGTAGGGAAAATTTTTCATTATAAGTTACCGTTTAACCTTTCCTGAAGTTTAAATTTAAATTCACAAATGAGTTGCAAGTGTTGATATTATTTAAAGGAGCCAGACACTCAATTCTTTTTTCTTGCTACCGCTGTCCTCGCTCTCCGGATTTTCAATCTTTTCAGTGTTTTTGTTTTTCTTGGCTTTTTTATTTTCTGAAGAAATTTGTTTTGCGGCTTTGCCGGAATATGCTCCGCCCATATCGAAAATACGGAACAGTCTTGACCTGCTCAGATTGGACTCTGCGGAGGCGGTAATTATGTATTCTTTAAGAGCAGCCAGATTTCCGACGGTGTTTTTAAGACCGGAGAGGCGGAGAATAAGTCGTTTAAGTTCACTGTCGCTCATATCGGAAAAATTATCGGTACAAGGAATTACAGCGTCAGAAACAAAAAGCTCCCGAAGGTTGATTCTGTTACCAAGCCCGGTAACATCGCATACCTCCGCTTTATCGGTATACTCCTCTTTAGAGCTTAAATGTGACGGAATTTTTATAATATAACGAACGGCTTTAAAAAGTGCTTCATTGTTTTCAATCGGTTCACTTATGAAACGGTCATAAAAAAGCCTGCCGGTTTTATTGTACACTCTGTTAACATATCTTGCATAACCGGTGCATAACGGCTTTAACTTATCAGACGGCATACCTTGCGTGAGAATTACAAGATGAATTTTATTTTTGTCAAGACTGTATGCATAAACCGCAGAGTCATTAGAGAAATACTTTTTCAGAAGGGCTAAAAATTCATGATAATCCTTTTGAGAAAAGAAAAGCTCACCGTTTCCTCTCAGTAGGATGTGATACATTCCGGTACTGCTTATTTCACGTCCCTTTCTTGCCATTATTAACACCTGCCTTTTTTAAAATACTAATTCTATTCTATATTATAGCATTATATTTGTGCTATTGCAATATCGTTACAAAAATGTAATATTTATTTGTTTATTTTGTCAAAAAAGGGAGGTACAGGAAGATAAATCTGCTTAGGTAAGCTTTGCCTGTTGATTAGAAAGGTAAGGATTTAGTTGTAAAGATAAGTAAAAATGATATTTTCTTAAGAACTCATACAGAAATTCTCAAAAATATAGAACTTATGATAAAAATGTGAGGAAAGTACTGCGTATTTATAGTATCATTTCCCAATCAGAGCGGTAAATGATGACTGAATTGTAACCTAATAACTTAGTCAAAATATAAAAAAATGTTGAAAAGTATTGACTTATAAGCTTATTTATTATATAATAATTTCATATTATATTTTAAAATGAGTTGTCAGATTATAATGCTTGATAGACGTAATAACTTGACAAAAGCAAGAAACAGGGTGTGAAAATTCCCGCCTTATGTAAAACGCTCGTTTTAAAATTGATATGCAAGAAAGATGTGTTATTATTATCTGATTTGTTTGGAGTGAAATTAATGCCTGAAAAAATCTGGCTTTCTTCGCCAACGATGCACGGTGAAGAACAAATCTACATAAAAGAAGCGTTTGATACCAATTGGGTTGCACCCTTGGGGAAAAATGTAACAGAATTTGAAAATGAAATTTCTGATTATGTCGGCTGTAAAGCGGCGGCGGCAATGACTGCCGGTACTCACGCCATACATATGGCTGTTAAGCTTTCGGGTGTAAAGCCGGGTGACGTTGTGCTTTGCTCCGATTTAACCTTTGCAGCAACCGTAAATCCTATTAGCTATGAGGGTGGTATCCAGGTTTTTGTAGATTCCGAACGCGACACATGGAATATGAATCCAGAGGCACTTGAAGAAGGTTTAAAAAAGTATAAAGGCAAAGCAAAGGCGGTAATTGTTGCAAATCTTTACGGTACTCCTGCAAAATTAGATGAAATTTGCGCTTTGTGTGATGAATACGGCGTTACATTAATAGAGGACGCTGCCGAATCCTTATCTGCAAAATATAAGGGTAAACAAACGGGTACCTTTGGAAAGTATAACGCTATCAGCTTTAACGGTAATAAAATCATAACCTCATCGGGTGGTGGTATGTTTTTATCAGATGATGAGGAGGCTGTACAAAGAGTGAGATTTTACTCAACTCAGGCGAGGGATCCCGCACCGTGGTATCAGCACAGTGAGATTGGATATAATTATCGTATGAGTAATATTGTTGCAGGAATCGGCAGGGGACAGCTGTTGCATCTTGACGAGCATAAGGCACTGAAAACGGCAATATATAAGCGCTACAAAGAGGCTTTTGCTGATTTGCCGGTGGAAATGAATCCGTATCTTTCATGTTCAGAACCGAATTTCTGGCTTAGCTGCTTTACAATAAATAAGGAAGTAATAGATAAGGTAAATCCCGACAAGATAAGGCTTGCTCTTGAAGCGGAGAATATCGAATCAAGACCGATATGGAAGCCGATGCATTTGCAGCCAGTTTATGCCGGCAGGGATTTTATAACAGTGAATAGAGAAGACGTTGGCGCAGATATATTTGAAAGAGGTCTGTGTCTGCCGTCAGATATTAAAATTACAGAAGAACAACAAATGAGAGTTATTAATATAATTAAGGAGTTGTTTTGATGTATAGGAAGTACATAAAAAGAATTTTGGATATTTTTTGTGCGTTGGCGGCAATAACAGTCTTTTGTTGGTTATACATAATAGTTGCTATTTTGGTGAGAGTCAAGTTAGGTAGTCCTGTTTTGTTCAGACAGAAACGCCCGGGGCTTCACGGAGAAATATTTACAATGTATAAATTCAGAACTATGACTGACGAAACTGATGAGAAAGGAAATCTTTTGCCTGATGAAGTAAGGCTGACAAAATTTGGCAGAATGTTAAGAAAGACAAGTCTTGACGAATTGCCTGAGGCATTTAATATTTTAAAAGGTGATATGAGCGTTATCGGTCCAAGACCTTTGGCAGTGCAATACTTGCCGTATTATTCTGATGCGGAAATGCATAGGCATGATGTCAGGCCGGGAATGAGTGGATTGGCACAGGTGAATGGGCGTAACTCGGTAATGTGGGAAGAAAAATTTGCTTATGATATTGAATATGTCAATAATATTACTTTTTTCAATGATGTCAAAATTATCGTTTTATCCATTGTCACCGCCTTAAAGCGTGAAAATATAGGTGAAAGAGGAGTTGATGCGCCGCCTGATTTTGATGTTTACAGGAGACTTCAGATAGAACGAAAGGAGAAGGCAGAACTATGAATATTTATGGTGAAAGCATTGTGCTCAGAGCTATTTCAAGAAATGATACAAAGCTTCTTCTTGATTTAATAAATGACCCGGATACAGAGAGAATGCTCGGCGGCGGCAGCTTTCCGGTTTCTTGCGAGGAACAGGAAAGGTGGATTTCAAACCAATCGGGGAGAGAAGACATATTAAGATGCATTGTGGCAAATAAGGATAATGAGATTGTAGGACTGGGCACTGTAATTTTAAGCAACATTGACAGAAAAAACGGCGTTGCACAGGTACATATTAAAATGTCGAAGGATATTGGAAGAGGAAAGGGTTACGGAACAGACGCACTAAAAACTATAGTTAAATATGCTTTTGATGAAATGCGGCTGAACTGTGTTTATGCGGATGTTTTGGATTACAATATACCGTCACGGAAACTGTTTGAAAAATGCGGCTTTAACAAGGACGGTGTGCTTAGATCAAGAGTGTTCAAAAACGGAAAGTATATTGATATGATTACTTATTCGATTTTGAGAAAGGACATTCGGCATGAAATATGAAATCGGAAGTGAATTCTGGGAGGCTGCACCGCTGAAATCTAATATAGTATATCTTATGTCGGGAAGAACAGCATTGGAATTTATTATTTGTGACATTCTAAAGACCCATTACATCAATTCTGTTCTGCTGCCGAGTTATTGCTGTCATACGATGGTAGAGCCGTTTATAAGACATAATATTTCAGTCAGGTTTTATGATGTTTTTTACGATCCGAAGATTGGCATATGTGCAGATATTCCCGATTATAACAAGAATGAAATATTTTATTACATGACTTATTTCGGCTTTTCTGAAATCCACGGAATTAATATCGAGGAAATAAGAAATACATATGAGTTGATTATTGAGGATCGCACTCATTCTGCCTTTATTGATAAAGGTGTGGTTATCGGTGACTATTCCTATCTAAGTTATCGTAAATGGACAGGCTTTTTGGGAATTGCTTCCTGTGAAAAGACAAACGGATATTTTTCCGATTATCCCACAGACTTTGGAGTAAAATACTGTAGCCTCAGAAAAAATGCTATGCAGCAAAAAGGCATATATATAAATACCGGAAATGCAAATAAGGAGGAATTTCTTGCTCTTTTTAATGAAGCCGAAGAGCTGCTTGAGACTGACTATCTTAGCTATAGTGCCCCGGATGAATGTTTCAGACAGCTGATAAGTTGTGATTTTGAAGCAATGAAAAATATACGAAGAAGGAATGCTGATTTTCTTATACGTGAATTAAGTGGAATTTCCGGTGTTCAATTAATATATTCCAAAAGAAATGATCATGATACACCATTATTTGTACCTGTTTTATCAAAAAACAGAGACGCACTAAGAAAATATTTAACAGAAAACAGGATTTATTGTCCAACGCACTGGCCGTTATCAGATTATCATGAAGATGTCAACGAGAGAGGTAAATCCATATATAAAGAAGAACTGTCCTTAGTCTGCGATCAACGATATGATTTAGACGATATGGAAAGAATAGTCAAAACTATAAAGGATTTTTTCAGATGAGGGAAAATAAATGAGCATAATTCAGGAAATTAAGGCAGAAGAAAAGGAACGTTGGAATACAATTGTTCGTTCATTTGCTGATTATGATGTTTTTTATCTTAACGAATATGTTACTGCATTTATGCAGGAGAACAAAAGCAACGGCGAGCCTGTTTTACTCTGCTATGAAAACGGCAGTAGCAAGGCTGTGAACGTTGTATTTCGCAGAGATATTGCTTTTGATGATAAATTAAAGGGTAAGCTTGAACCCGGTAGGTATTTTGATTTGATTTCGCCGTATGGATATGGCGGCTTTTGGGGACTGATTGAAGATTACGAAGACTTGAATCGCTGCTATAACGAATATTGCTTTTTAAACCATTATATTTGTGAATTTGTACGCTTTGAGCTGTTTGGTGACTATTACAAGCATTATGACGGCGAGGTAGAAAGCAGAACTCATAATGTTGTAAGAAGCCTTGAAATGCCCATGGATAAAATGTGGATGGATTTTAAGCAGAAGGTACGGAAAAATGTCAATCGTGCTAATAAAAACAATCTTGATATTATTATTGAAAATACCGATGAACATTTGCCCGAATTTCTTGATATTTATTATTCGACTATGGACAGAAGCAACGCTGAAGAGGGTTATTACTTCTCTAAACAATTTTTTGAAATAATAAATCAAATGCGTGAAAATATCATGTATTTTCATGTATTATATGAAAACAAAATTATTTCAACCGAGCTTGTTATTTATGGTGCGAAGAATGCTTATTCTTATCTTGGCGGAACAAACAGAGATTATTTTGACTTGCGACCCAATGATTTTTTGAAATATGAAATAATTAAATGGGCAAAGGAAAAAGGACTTAAGAATTTTGTGCTGGGCGGCGGCTATGGGGCAGACGACGGGATATTCCAATATAAAACCTGTCTTGCGCCCAACGGTATTGTTGATTTTTATATTGGAAGAAAAGTATTTGATAAATCCGGCTATGATAAGCTGACGGAGCTTCGGACAAAGGATAATCCTGATTGCTTGTCATCAGGATATTTTCCAAAATACAGAGCATAATGAGGTGAATGGCTTTGAATGTTTTATTTCTTACGATGAATGTTTTCACAGACATTGAAATGCATAATATTTATTCTGACCTGATGAAAGAGTTTATCAGGCACGGTCACAGACCATATATTGTTACGCCCCGCGAAAAGAAAATGAATCAACCTACAGAACTTATAAGTTTTGAAAAATACAATTTATTAAAAGTACAGACAGGCAATATTAGCAGTTCTTCATTGATTGAAAAGGGAATTTCAACAGTTACATTGAGCAAAAAGTATTACAAAGCAATTATGAAATATCTCGAAAATATAAAGTTCGATTTGATATTATATTCCACACCACCAATTACTTTAGTAAAACCGGTGAAAAAATTAAAGAAAAAATTAAACTGTAAAACCTATCTAATGTTAAAGGATATTTTTCCACAAAATGCTATTGATTTGGAAATGTTTTCAAAAATGAGCCCGATTTATATTTATTTTCGAATTAAAGAAAAAGCTCTTTACAGAATTTCTGATTATATAGGTTGTATGTCTCCGGCAAATGTTGATTACATTTTAGAACATAATCCCTACATTGATAAAGAAAAGGTAATGGTATGTCCCAATGGTATTGATCCTATAGATGTGTCAGTTACGGATGATTCAAAAGTAAAGATAAGGGAAAAATATAGTATCCCGTTAAATAAAAAGGTTTTTGTGTATGGAGGAAATCTTGGAAAACCGCAGGGCATACCATTTTTAATTGAGTGTCTGAAAAGTCAGAAAGAAAATGATAAAGTATTCTTTCTGATAGTAGGAGATGGTACTGAATATGGAAAAATTGAAAAATACCTGAATTATGAAGAGCAGAAAAATGTAATGCTGTTGAAAAAACTTCCGAAGGAAGATTATGATAGAATTATTGTAAGTTGCGATATTGGAATGATTTTTTTGGATCGCAGATTTACCATACCAAACTTCCCTAGCAGATTACTTTCATATATGCAAGTGGGTCTTCCTATATTAGCTGTTACTGATCAAAATACTGATGTTGGTAACGTCATTGTTGAAGGAGGATTTGGTTGGTGGTGCGGAAGTGATGATTTGAAAGGATTTTGCAATGCCATTGATATCATATGCAAAAGTAATCAGCTGGATCAATATGGATATAATTCAAATTGTTATTTGAAGAAGAATTATTCTGTTGATTGTGTATATAAAAAAATAATGTTATCTTTTAAGAAGGAAGCTTATGAGTATGAATGATAAAAAAACAAACGGAAGAATATGTATTGTTTTCCCAGGTAATATTTTTACAACACCTTATCTGAAGAGATACACAGATATAATCGAACGTGAAGGAAAAAAGTATGATATTGTTTATTGGAATTGCAAAGGAATTGAAGAAGAGAGTAATGCAGTACAAAAAATAGTACTTGAATATCCAATAAATGCTCTTGATTCGAAGATGAAAAAAATTATAGGATATTTAAAATTCTACAAATTAGCAGCAAAAGCTATCACTGAAAATAAATATGATAAAATCATATCATTAACATCTATTCCTGCAGTTATGTTAATTGGAAAGTTAAAAAAATATTATGACAAACGATTTATTGTAGATATTAGGGATTATTTTAAAGAAGGAAACAAAGTTTATTATTTTCGTGAGGCAGAAGCAATAGAACATAGCAATCTGTCTGTGATTTCTTCGAAGGGATTTGAAAATTTTTTACCGCGCCATGAATATATCATTACTCACAATATTAACTGGATACCGGAAAATATACTACATGAATTTCGTAATGATAATAAAAAACAAAAGGAAAATATAACGCTTTCATACATCGGGAATATGCGTTTTATCGATTTGGATAAACAATTATTAGATTTGTTTGCAAATGATAAAAAATTTCATATAAATTTATTTGGAAACGGATATTCTACACTTGAACAGTATTGCAAAGAAAAAAAAATTTCAAATGTTACAATAGCGGATCATTTTCAATCTGATAAAACAATAGAATTATATAAAAAAACGGATATAGTTTTGAATTTATACGGTAATAATTCTCCGTTGGTAGATTTTGCTTTGTCCAATAAATTATATTATGCTGCACAAATGGGAAAACCTATTTTGGTATGCCCAAATACATATATGGAGGAAATATCTTGTGGATATGGATTTGGATTTGTTTTTGATTTTAATGACAAAAATATAAAGGATAAATTGTTTGATTATTATAATTCCATTAATTGGTTATGCTTTTATGATAAATGTGATAATTTTATTCGTGATGTTCGTGAGGATGATAGACTTTTTGAAAGAAAAGTAGCAGAATTTTTAAAATGAAGATAGGTGAATAAATGTGATAATTAGTATAAGTGGCATTGATAGTGCAGGAAAATCAACGCAAATAGAACTTTTAAGAAAAGATTTTGAGGAAAAAAATTATAGTTATTGCATAAAATGGAGCAAAGCAAGAGCTACTCCGGGTGTTGTTTTTTTGAAAAGCATTTTTCGAAGGGATAAAAAAATGAATTATGCTGAAAAAATGGAACATCGTGAAGAGGTTTTTCAAGATAAAAAGAAAAAAACACTTTTGCTGTTTGCCTCCATTGTAGATTTATGCTTTTATTGGGGCATATATTTCAGAGTTTTAGAATACAAAAAAAAGTATTTGATATTTGATAGGTATTTATGGGATACATATGTTGAAATAAAATCCGATTTTTATGGTATAGATTTTGAAAAATGGTTTGTATGGAAATTATTGGTAAAAGTCACACCCAAACCTGATGTTTCAATTATTTTAGTAGTTCCTGTAGAAGTTTCACTTAGTCGTGATATAAATAAAACAGATATAACAGTTGAAAATCCAGCAGTAATTGATAGCAAAGAAAAGAAAATTGAAAAATTAGAATCATATTATAAATTGATAGAAGATAACAAATGGGATCATGTAATAGATGGTACAAAAACAGTTGAAGAAGTACATAATGAATTACTAAGCAAAATTGAGTTTTAAAACTTTGGTCGATTTGAAAGGAGTAGATTATGAATCTGTCTTCTATAATGGAAAGAGAAGATTTTTTTCCTATATTTTTCAGGACAATAAAAAAATATTATCTTGAAGTTTTTAAAGAGGAAATAGAAATAGACTTTTCAGATAAAAAAGAATGTAATTTGATAATCAGGCCTTTTTTATCTTCGGCAACAGCCCCAACTATATCTTCAAAGGCTAGAAGTTTTTTTTACAGCGAGTGGAATGTCAGAAATTCAATAATAAAGTATTGGGTAACAAAATTTGGAGTGTTTTTTCTGACTCATTCAGGAAAAGCATTTTCACTGTTTACTTTTCGCATGACACCGGAGGATGCAGTTACAAATAATTTGGTGATAGCACCGAACAACAGATCTATTCGTTTTTTTGATTACGGTGCAGGCACGGTCGGCTGTATGATAAAAGAGGGGTTTACAAAGAAATATTTTACCAACCAGCTGGAATTTCGGAAAAAATATCAATATCCGTTTATGCTTCCGATGATTAAATGGGGAGCGGATTGGTTTGTTGAGCCTATATTGTCAGGTCATCCATTAGCAAGGGTAACAAACGAAAAAATATATCAAAAGGGTATTGCCGATGCACTTGACGGTGTGGCACAGCTGGCTGCAGATACGCTTGAATACGTTGATGCAAGAACATATGCCGCCGAGCTTCTTTTAAAAATTACGACTTTGGCCAAAAAGGCAGTAACCGAAAAAAAAATCACTCAAGCTGTAACAACAATAAGAATTGCCGAGGAGGCTGTGGAGTGTATACAGAAATGTATTTATATTGTGCCAACCTGTATGAGTCACGGTGATTTTCAAGGCGGCAATATTTGGATTGATAACAATGAAAAAACATGGTTGTATGATTGGGAAACGGCAGGCAGGAGAAGCGTGTGGTATGACAGTGCAGTTTTATGTTATTCGCTGCGCAGGGAGTACGGCTGGCAGAGCCTTGCCGAGGCAAAGGATCCGTCTGAGCTTTTGAGCTGCGATACAAAAAAGCAATATACTTCTGAGGAATTCAGATCAATAAAGCATCTGATTCTGTTAGAGGATATTATATTCTATCTTGAAGATATGCTTGAGCTGCCTGAAGATTGGGGAGCAAGTATATATGATTCGTTCATCAGTCGAATTGAAAAAATTACAATCTGAGGAGGTGTAACAGTTTGATAGAGCTAAAGGGATTTTACAATTTGCTTATTCGGGGTACCGACTTGACAGCAGAAGAACAGCAATATATTGAGAATATTTACAATGAATACGGCAGAGATATGCTTTACAGTATGGTTAAAGGAAAAAAAATTCTCCCTTTTGCGGCACGTACTTTTGCCAATTACGGTTTTGATATGGATTTTTGGATAGAAATTCAAGAGGATTATAGAAAACGCAACAGTAATATTTTGAATTGTCTTGAAAAGGTCTATCAGGCATTACGGCAATTCGGAGTAATAAAGATGTTTGTATCAGAGAATTTCGGTGCATTGCTTTCCGCCGATGAAGATATTTCATTATTTGCGTCCGGAGATGTTGATAATTATGCTGACCCTGCAGAGAAAGAAAAAATATATATGGCTTTTGATTCTATAGGCTTTGCAAGACAAGAACGTTTTTCGGGACAGCATTTGATTGCGGCAGAGTTCTTTCCGCCGGAAAATACAGACCTTCCGGAAGGCTTTTACGTAAGTGTGGATTTTTATCCGCTTGCAAGGCTTAAATTGCCGTGTTTTATAGAAGCAGACAAATTTGTTGATTGGGACAACCTTATAAAATATAAGGATACCAATGTTGTGCTTCCGCCTCATGAAGCTCTGATGTATATATGCTTACTGCATATTTCATTACATTCCTTTTCAAGGGCACCAGATATTCGCTTATACATAGATTTATTGAATATGAATAAAACCAATATGAATTATGAAGTAATCCGGCAATGGTGCATAAGGGACAAAACCTGCACAAGAGCGGCAGCGGCGGCTAGCCTTTCCAATATGCTTGTAAAAACCAAAATTCCCGATTTAATTACCGGGCTTTCAAAAAGAAAAACGTATATCGAGAAAATTGTTTATAACCGTAAGCATAACGATTTAATATATGAGCCTAAGGGCTTAAAGGTTTTAAGGCTTGAGACGTTATGCAATGATTCGGGCAGCTTAAGAGGTTTAAAGGAAATTCTTTTCCCTAACAGGGATTGGATGAAACAGGTTTATGGCAGTAGTGGATTGTCTGCACAGCTAAGGCATTTTATTAAGGTTGTGTGAACAACAAGCTGCAGACTGGAGATTAATATGAAAACAAAAAAGCGTCTTGCTATAATCTGCGGTATTCTGTACCCGGATCCGTCTCCTACAGGGATGTGCGCCAAACGGTTTGCAGACTTGCTTGCAGATGAATATGATATAGATATAATTTGTATTTCCACAAACGGAATTTGCGAAATGATTGATTATGCTGATGGCATTCGTGTTCATACACTTTCCGGCGGTATGACTGCGGCTGAAGCGCGTAGCAGAGGCTTAATAGCAAAATCAGCCCACCTTATTGGTTGCTTACAGATAAAAATGCAGCTGTTGGGCAATCTGACATGGTTTAAAAGCGCAGCGCATAAAAAACTTACCGTGCTTCATTCCGAGTATGGCTTGGACGCAGTATTTTCAATATGCTCTCCGTTTTCGGCACATTGTGCGGCAAAAGTCTTTTGTGATGACTTTCCAACGGTACACTGGTGCGGATATACGGTTGATCCGTATACAACGCAAAACAGAATAAGACCCTTTTGGTGTTCATACAAAAGGCTTGCAGAAAAAGAAAGAAGAATATTATCGGCAATGGATTCTGTATTATTATCAGAGGAAGTATTTGACAACCGAAAAGAGCTTTACAAAGGCTGTCAGAGCTGTAATGCTCTTCCATATATACTGCCGAAAAGAGTTAACATTGAGAATACTTACCGCTTTTTTGATAAAAAGGAAATAAACTGTGTATACGCAGGAAGCTTTTACCGTGATTTGCGGAATCCGGAAGCAATGCTGAAGGCTTTTGCTGACATTAAAGATTCTCCTATTAAGCTGCATCTATTCTGCAGTGGCTGTGAAGATATTGTATCAAAGTATGCAGCTGTTTCGGATAATATCATTATTCATGGACGTGTTTCTGTTGAGGAAATCTCACAGGTATATTCTGAAGCGGACATTCTTGTTAGTATAGGGAACGCAGTAAGTGAGTTTTTGCCAAGTAAAACCTATGAATACATTGCTGCAGGCAAGCCTGTTATTAATTTTTATTACGCAAGCCCCGACAAAGTATTTCAAAAATATCCGATATGTTTGCAGCTGCCAAATTCCTCAGATGCACAGAACGAAAAGAAGCTGCAATCCTTTATAACTCTGCACAACAAAGAAATTCTTGATGAAAAGACCGTTGCGGATATATATAACCAAAATTCTGCAGAATATGCTTCTAAAATACTTCATGACAATATGTTACAGAATTGAAGCTAATCTGCTCATTTTAGCCGTATGGCAACATTATAAAAGGAGTATAATCTATGATGCAACAAAACAAACAGCACGTTAATCCGCTGTCGAAAATTACAGTAAGATTGAACTTATTTATAGTTGGGTTAATGCTGTTGCCGATATATATAAAATTTATGGACGTGCTTTCTCAACTGTTGTCCTTTCCAACAACAATTACAACATATATTTACTATGGTGCGCTTTGGATTTTGCTTATAACATCATTTCCCAAAACGCTTTTAAAAAACTTTAACAAAGCTGGAATACCTATTTTGTGTATTGTGTGCCTGATTATGTTTGAACTGGAGCTTTATCCCACAAGCAGAATCTTTATTTTTGATAAAGATATTTTCAATATTATTGCATTTCAAACAACAGCATTCCTTAGTTCAGCAGTATTTCTTTTTGTAGGCTTGTGTGTAACTGATTTTGAGCAATTGAGCGAAACAATGTATAAAGGCGCAAGGATAGGAATTGTTGTAGCGGTACTTACATATTTGTTAATGCTCTTCGGAGGTCTTTCAATTCATTATGATGATATGGGTACTGCATATGCAATCAGCTTGCTTCTTTGCATTCTGATTTCCAACGCGCAGAAGCATGACTTGGCATTTATTATAATTGGATCGGTATGCTTGATTCTTGCAGGAACAAGAGGACCAATTTTATGTGTTTTGATAGCAGTATTGTTTAAATGCTTTATTTTTGAAGATAAGTTTACTCGAAAGGTTGGATGTGTTGTTTTATGTATTATAATCGGAGTGCTGATTTACAAAGGAATCGGTATTAGATTTCTTGAAGGATTTAGCAATATATTATCGGGCTTCGGTGTAAAAAATCTCCGTATTCTTGATTATGTTAACGATGAAATGCTTTTTGACAGTAGCAGCAGAGATGATTTTGCAAAACTGCTTATTGATGCAATAAAGCAGCATCCCTTTATAGGCTACGGCATAGGCGCAGATCGATATCTTCTGCGTGGGTCATATGCACACAATATGATAATAGAAAGCATTCTTTCGCTTGGTATAATCGGCGGTGTAGTATTTATTGCGTGGTTTTTTTCAATATCCTTCAAAATCTTGACCTCTGAGAATTTATGTATTAAGAAGATAGGAATAGGTCTTTTTTGCGGGGTTGTTGTTAAATTGATGCTATCAAGCAGTATGATAATTTCAAAGGAGTTTTTCCTTTTTATAGGTATATGTTTAGCATCAGAAGCGATGCTTAAGGAAGAAAAAAACAAAGCGGAAAAAGGAGAAATTCATGAGCGGATTAAAGCAAAGAATTAAGTTATTTATATTAAAAATTAAATGGAAAAAATTAAAGGTTTGGTTCGGGAAACATTGTCAGATTTCTTTTGACAGTACATTTGAGGGTGCAAATAAAATCGGAGAAAATTCATTTTTTGCCGGTAAGATGGGGTATGCTTCATATATCGGAGAAAATTCTCATGTTACTGCAAAAATTGGACGATTTACCTGCATTGCACCTCGTGTCATTACTGTACGCGGCAGTCACCCGACAAAAGATTGGGTATCTCTTCACCCGGCTTTTTATTCAACAATGAATCAAAGCGGTATTTCATTTGTAGATGAAAATAAATTTGAAGAAACAAAAGATATAATTAAAATAGGAAATGACGTTTGGATAGGAGATTCCGCTGTTCTTCTTGATGGCATAAGCATTGGGGACGGTGCTGTTGTTGCTGCCGGAGCTGTTGTTACCAAAGATGCTGAACCATATACGATTGTAGGCGGTGTTCCGGCAAAAGTAATAAGAAAGCGTTTCGGTGATGAACAGATTGATTTTTTGCTAAAATCTGAATGGTGGGCAAAGCCAATAAGCCTTTTGCAGGAACAAGCAGTTTTATTTGAAAATATTAACAGTTTTATAGAAGAATTTAAGTCAGATTAAGGTATGAAAGGAGAAAGCATATGTATCTTAATACAGTCCCCAAATTATATAGAATGTTACGCTATCCGAGAATTATGTATCAATTTTGTTTTAAATCGATGCTAAAGTTCTCAGCAGAGAAATTCATGAACAGAAATCTGTTTCATGATAGAGCAAAGCGTACGGGAAAAGCTGTAGGACGCAGTTTTATATCCAATGAGGATTTTAACATTATGTTGAAGGAAAAGATATTGTCAGATAAGCCTTTTTACTGTTGTCGCTATGGAAATAGTGAGTTAACGGCATGCTTTTATTCAATAATAAGAGAAAAGGATATAATATGCAAAATCAGCGATGTGCTGCTGAAACGTGCAAAAACGGGTCCCGGAGTTTTTCCCGAAAACGAGAAAATGTATCTTGGGTTTGCACATGAGTATACTAATGCGCTGAAAAATGCTGATATGAATGCATATTGGGGCTGTGTTCTTATGGAGGAATACATGATAGATACATTTATGCGCAAGGATTGTGTGCAGTATGCAATGAGAGCGCTTGAGCCATTTTGGTATGACGAACCATGGAGTCTAGCGCTTAAAGGAAAAAAAGTTCTTGCAGTTCATCCCTTTGCACAGCTGCTTGAAGAACAGTATAAAAAGAGAAATGAAATCTTTCCTGATAAGGAAATAATGCCTGACTGTCAGTTTAAGGCGGTAAAAGCAATACAATCTTCCGGTGAGACCGTACCTGAGGATTACTGCGATTGGCACGAGGCACTTGATGCATTATACGAAAAATGCATGATGGAGGATTTTGACACAGCACTTTTAGCTTGCGGTTCTTATGCGGTTCCTCTTGCATCTCGTTTGAAGTCTGCAGGTAAACAGGCAATTGTTCTTGGAGGAATGATGCAGCTTATGTTTGGAATTAAAGGTGCTCGATGGGAGCAGTCACGACCGGACATTGTTGCGATGTATAATGATGCATGGACGCGTGCCGGACAGGAATATCAGGTAAAGGATTCAAATAAAATGGTAGACGGAGCTGCATACTGGTAAAATTCGGTGTGAATTTCTGCGGATACAAATTTTCGCCATCAGTTTTAGTTTTTGAATTAATAAAAATTATGTGTTTTGTGCTGCACTGCACTGAAAGGATTTGTTATAAAATGAAGGTTTGTGATGTTGTATTAAATTCAATCTGGTACGACCCGAGGGTGCGTAAGCAGTTAACGGAATACAAAGCAAATAATATTGATGTAACCGCTGTAGGAATGAAATGCCAAAGGTATGATGAGAAAAAAACAAAGCTTATACCATGCAGTGCCGACATAGTTCAGATAGATGAAAAATTTGATGGACAGCAAAAAGGACTTTTGAGAAAGCTTAAGCGTGAAAAACTACGTTTTAAGGCTGTTGTTGCAGCAATCGTTAGATGTAAACCTGACATAATTCATGCAAACGACCTTAATGCGCTTATTCCTGCATATCACGCAGCAAAAAAACTGAAATGCAAAATTATATATGATTCCCATGAAATCAATGTTGAAAATTATACAACAAACGGAAAATCAAAAATTGCAGGATTGATGAGAGCAATAGAGAAATATATTGTTAAGCGAGTAGACCTTATGGTGTGCGTCAGCAATGCCACCGCTGATTATTTTCATGCAGAGTATGGTATAAAGAGGCCCTTGGTTGTTACAAACTGTTCTCTGAAAAAAGAAATTACTGCCTGCTCCTATTCAGACAAGCATTCCGGATTTGAAATTTTAAATCATGGGCAGTTTTATGCAGGCAGGGGCTATGAACAAATGCTTGACGCTGCCACTTTACTTAAAGAAGAGTATACGGACATTAAAATCTGTGTAAGAGGCTTTGGTAGGCTTGAAAATGAAATGAGGAAAAGAGCCGAGGAAAATAATTTGAACAATTTTATTTTTTATCCTCCTGTAAATGTTGAGCAGTTGATTATCGAAGCCTCCCGTTCGCACGTCGGGGTTGCGATTACAGAACCAATTTGTCTAAATTTTAAACTGTCGGTTTCAAATAAGCTGTTTGAATATGCCGCCGCAGGCTTGCCTGTCATTATGTCGGATATTCCTGAACATAGATATCTTAATAATAAGTATGACTTTGGACTAATAATTCCCGAAAATACACCGGAGGCTATCGCAGAGGCAGCAAGAAAACTGTATAATGACAAACTGCTGTATAACAGGCTTTCGGAGAATTCGGTACGAATGTCAAAGGAATTGAATTGGGAAAATGAGTTTTATAAGCTTGTTGAGGCTGAAAAACAGTTATTAAATAAATAGTCTGATTTTATAACACATGGCAGAGAAATAATATTTGTTGTAATTGACAAGGAGAATTTAAATGGCAAAAAATGAGGTAAAATACGGAGCTGTATTATCTTACATATTGATTATTGTTAATGCGGTATACGGTCTTATAATATCTCCGTTTATGCTTTCAACAATTGGTGCAAGCGAATATGGCGTATATAAAACAATCGGCTCATTATCAGCTTCGCTGTCAGTTCTTGAGCTTGGTATAGGCGGGACTATGCAAAGGTATATTGCGAAATTTCGCGCATTAAAGGATAATAAGAGCAGCAGTAATTTTTCTGCAATGGGATTAATACAAGCTGCTGTATTAGGCTGCGCCGTTCTTGCTGTGGGGGTGATACTGTATTTCTCAATAGACAGAGTTTACGGTGACACATTTTCCAGACTGGAATTAATTCGATCACATCAAATATTTGTTATTCAGATAATATATATTGTATGCCATATTTTTGAAAATGTATTATTTGGGGTAATTTCGGGTTATAACAGGTTTATATTTATAAATTCATTAAAAATAATTGTACTTGCATTCAAAGTGGTATTGTACTTTGTTATTTTGCCAATATTTAAAAATTCTCTTATAATAGTATTAATCTCGCTGATAACAGAAATCATCACAATTTCTGTATATATTATATATATAAAATTTATCCTACATCATAAGTTTAATCTGTACTTCTGGGATAACGCATTATTTAAGGAGTCATTTTTATATACCATATTGCTTTTTGCACAATCTTTAATAATACAGTTTAACGGAAATATTGACAATATAGTTATAGGTGCTGTTTTAGGGGCATCTGCCGTTACAGTTTATTCGTTTGCTATACAGATTTTTAATATGTATGAAACATGTGCCACATCTGTGTCAAGTGTTATATTGCCCACAATTGCGGAGCAGATATATTCCGGCGCAACACCAAAACAGCTTTCCGATACCGTAAAAAAATTCGGAAGAGTACAATGGATTTTTCTCGGCGGTGCGCTGTTTGCCTTTATATGCTTTGGAAATGAGTTTTTCCATCTTTGGTTAGGAGAGGAATTTAACGACTGCTATAAGCTTTCGTTAATACTAATGATTCCCGTCACATTCCCTTTGGTTGTAAATGTTTGTCTTGCAATTTTGAAAGTTAAAAACCTGCTGACCTTCAGAACCATATCAATGGCTTATTCGGTCGTATTTAATGCACTTCTGACCATTATAGGCACTCACTTTTGGGGTTATTGGGCTGCTGCTGTCGGTACAGCTGTCAGCACAATTGTGGGTAGCATAATTTCAATGAATATATACTATCAAAAAAAGCTGGATATCAATATATTTAAGCTCTATATTTCAATATCCGGACGTATTACGCCGTGTCTGTTACTTGCTTGTTTAGTTGGATTTATTCTTAATCGGTTTATATATGGTTTTTGGATTGGTTTTATATGTAAGGCAGTTATCTTTATTCTTGTGTACGGACTTCTTCTGATAATATTCGGGCTTAACGAAAGTGAAAAGGAATCATTAATAGGAAAAAGGAGGATAAAATCATAATGAAAATAGGTATATTAACATTTCACAGGAGCTACAACTACGGCGCATTTATGCAATGCTATTCACTCTATACTCGCTTAAAAGCTGACTTCAGGGGCAGTACCATTGAAATCATAGATTACATGAGTAAAAAAAGCTTTGATAATTACAGCAATTATTTTAATAATATCAGCAATAATGTTGTTAAAGCTAAGCTAAGTGTGAGAAATGAGCGTTTTAATGAGAGTCAGAATACGCTGAATGTGTCATCCTTTAGAACTGTATCTGACGATTACACTGAGATGATTAACTACATGAATGAAAACTATGATGCTGTTGTGGCAGGAAGTGATGCAATATGGAATTGGGTTATTAATGGATTTCCTAATATATATTTTCTTAAGGAGTATAAGGGTCTAAAATTCAGCTATGCAGCTTCAGTTCATGGAATGAATTATCAGAATATGACAGAGGAACAAAAGCAATATCTTCAGGATGCGCTGTCCGATTTTAAATATATCGGGGTGCGTGATATAACAACAGAAAGAATGGTAAAACATATCAGTTCTAATTTAACTGCACATCACAACTGCGATCCTACAATGTTTTTGGATTTATCTGAAGTGCCCTGTGATATGGACCAATTAAAGCAAAAGCTTATAGATTATGGAGTAGATTTTTCAAAAAAGCTTGTCGGTATTATGGCAGGCGAACAGATTGGATATGAGATAAAAAAGAAATATAAAGATAAAATACAGCTTATTGCCGTATACCAGCCGAACAAATATGCGGATGTGTATTTATATGATTTGAATCCTTATGAGTGGAGCAGAGTTTTTTCAATATTTGATGTAACCTTGACTCATTTTTTTCATGGTACAATGCTTTCTCTCGTTAACGGTACGCCTGTTATTCCAGTTGAATTTATTAATGATTTTTCGGACATAAATACAACTAAGATAAAGGATCTTATGAACAGGCTTGATTTAAGCGAATGGAGATTTGAGACAGATCAACGCGGTAATAAAATAACCAGAGCGCTATATAAATTTCACTTAAAAAAAGATACATTACTGTGGAATAGAGTGTTTGACAAAATGGATGAACTCATGAGCAGCGACTGCTCACAGCTCATTAAGGATAAGGTTAATAAAGAAGCTGAGGCATATAACAGCTTTCATATAGAACTGAGTAAATATATTAATGATTATGCAACGGAGGAATTTTTATGATTAACGTAATAGGATTAGGCTACATCGGACTGCCGACTGCTCTGATGATGGCATCTCATGGTTTGGAGATTGTCGGAACCGACTACAATCCCGACCTTGTTGCAACGCTGAATGCAGGGAAAACCACCTTTAAGGAAAAGGGGCTTGACGAATTATTCCAAGAAGCTGTTAAGTCAGGAATAAAATTCACAACGGAGTATCAGGTAACAGATACATACATTGTTTCCGTACCGACGCCGTACGACAAATTCAGCAAAAAGATTGACGCCTGCTATGTAATAGCAGCTGTCAAGGAGGTAATGAGGGTATGCCCAAAGGGCGCAGTGGTGGTTATAGAATCAACCGTATCTCCCGGAACAATAGATAGATTTGTCCGCCCGATAATTGAGGAAAACGGCTTTATAATTGGCAAGGACATTAATCTTGTTCATGCGCCGGAGCGTATAATTCCCGGCAATATGGTTTATGAGCTGCTGCACAACAACCGTACTATCGGAGCAGATGACCCTGCAATCGGTGAAAAAGTCAAAAAGTATTATGCTTCCTTCTGTCAGGGTGAAATTGTTGTTACCGACATTAAAACAGCCGAAATGACAAAGGTTATTGAGAATACTTTCCGTGCAGTTAACATTGCCTTTGCAAATGAGCTTGCAAAAATATGCAGACACGACGGAATGAATGTTTATGAAATAATTAAAATATGCAATATGCACCCTCGTGTAAACATTCTTAATCCCGGTCCGGGCGTTGGCGGGCATTGCATTTCAGTTGACCCATGGTTTTTGGTAGGCGACTATCCCTCGCTTACAAAGGTAATATGGGAATCAATGAAGGTGAATGATTCTATGCCGGAGTTTGTTTTGGAAAGAATACATAATATAATGATTGAAAATGATATGACAGATATCAAGAGGGTGGGGCTTTACGGTCTTACATATAAGGAAAACGTGGATGATTACCGCGAATCACCAACATTGCAGCTGCTTGAATGTCAAAAAAAGCATCTTGCCGAGCCGTTAAAGGTATATGACCCGTTTATAACAAAGGATATTGTTGAAAATCAATACCACAATCTTGACGAGTTTTTAAACGATGTGGATTTGGTTGTAATTATGGTAAAGCATGATGAAATAAAAAATAATGCGGACAAGCTGAAAAACAAAATTGTTTTCGATACAGTTAAGGCTTGCGATTTTGATAACATTTATCATCTATAATTCAGGAGGTAATATCAGTGTCACTTTTTAAAGATAAAACTTTGTTAATTACCGGAGGAACAGGTTCCTTCGGCAATGCGGTGTTAAACCGTTTTCTTGAAACAGACATAGGCGAAATCAGAATATTTTCCCGCGATGAAAAGAAGCAGGATGATATGCGTCATGAATACCAAGCAAAGCACCCTCAATCGGCACACAAAATCAAATTTTATATCGGTGACGTGAGAGATTTGCAAAGCGTAAAAAACGCAATGCATGGTGTAGACTACATATTCCATGCCGCTGCACTGAAGCAGGTACCTTCATGCGAATTTTTCCCTGTTGAAGCGGTAAAAACAAACGTATTGGGGACTGAAAATGTTTTAACAGCTGCGATTGACGAGGGTGTCAAAAAGGTTATTTGTCTTTCAACAGATAAAGCCGCATATCCCGTTAATGCAATGGGTACGTCAAAAGCGATGATGGAAAAGGTTGTTGTTGCAAAGTCAAGAACCGTAGCTCCTGAAAAAACAACAATCTGCTGTACCCGATACGGAAATGTTATGTGTTCGAGAGGCTCTGTAATCCCACTGTGGATTGAGCAGATAAGGAATTACGAGGCGATAACTCTTACGGAACCGTCAATGACAAGATTTATAATGAGTCTTGAAGAGGCGGTTGACCTTGTTCTGTTTGCTTTTGAAAACGGAAACAGCGGGGATATTCTTGTTCAAAAAGCACCTGCCTGCACAATTCAGACCCAAGCGGAGGCGGTATGTGAGCTGTTTGGCGGAGACAAGGATAAAATAAAGATAATAGGAATACGTCATGGCGAAAAAATGTATGAAACGCTTCTTACCAATGAGGAATGTGCAAATGCCATAGATATGGGCGATTTTTATAGGGTGCCGGCGGATAAGCGTGATTTGAATTATGATAAATATTTCAAAGAGGGCGATGAAAAAAGAAATCTGCTTACAGAATTTAACTCAAACAATACAGAATTACTCAGTATAGAAAAGGTAAAGGAAAAATTGCTTGAATTAAGATATATTCGGGAAGAACTGGAAAGCTACGAGGATATGCGTAAATGAACAAAAGTATTCTGTTTATGCTTGCTTTGATAAAAAGCGCAGTCACCGGCGAAAAATATCCTGTTGCGGGTGAAAATATAAATTGGGAGCTTATTATTAATACAGCAAAGCATCACAATATTGCTAACATAGTTTCATATGCTGTGTTGAACGGTGGTTATTCTGTGCCGGAGAATGAAATAAAAACGCTTAAGAAGCATATGTACACCGAGATTATGCTTGATGAAGCGCAAAAAAAAGAGGCACAGCAGATTTTTGATGCTTTTGAAAAAAAAGGACTTGACTATATGCCTGTTAAGGGTGTATTATTAAAGAAAATGTATCCGTCTACCGATATGCGCAGAATGAGTGATATTGACATTCTTATAAAAAAGGACTGCTATCCGGAATATGAAATTGCAATGCAAGAGCTTGGCTATGATTTTATCAGAGCAAGCAACAATGAATATGTTTTTCATAAATCGGTTGTTTCTGTGGAATTGCATAGATATCTGATTACCCCGGGCAATGATGATATGTTTTCCTATTATGAAACAGGCTGGCAGCTTGCGGAAAAATGCGTAAAAGACGGCTCCAGATATCAGCTTAAGAGCGAGGACGAGCTTGTTTACCTTATTGCCCACTTTGCAAAGCATTACAGGAATGCCGGCTCAGGCATAAAGTCTGTATGTGATATATGGCTCTACACAAAAAAGCATACGGAGCTTAATATGGAATATGCCTACAGTCAGCTTGAACAAATGAATCTTTTGGAATTTGCAAAAAATGTGCTTCGGCTTACAAAGGTATGGTTTGAAAACGCTGAGCCGGATTCGCTCATGATTTCAATGAGTAATTATATATTCGCAAGCGGCGAGTACGGAATATCAAGTAACAAGGTTGCCGCAGACTCAATAAGGGCTGATATGTCAAGAAAGGGAACATTTTCGGAAAGAGTGGGAATCTATCTAAAACTGGTTTTCCTTGATTTTAAGGGAATGAAGATAAAATATCCCATTCTTAAAAAGCTGCCTGTTCTGCTGCCATTTTGCTGGGTTTGTCGCATATTCTCGACACTACTGCATAAACGAAAGAAAATTACGGAGCATATTGGTATGGTAGAGAATAAATTCGGTGATAATGTTGATAAATTTGACAAGCATATACAGGCAGTCGGGCTTGATATTTACAACGGGAGGAAAAGCGAGTGAACATTTTAATAACAGGCGCAAAGGGCTTTGTAGGGAAAAATCTTGTTGAAGCCCTTAAATGCGTAAAAGACGGGAAAGACAAAACACATGGCATAGCCTCTGATTTGGAAATATACGAATATGATATTGATACTGACGAAAGCTTGCTTGACAAATATTGTGAAAAAGCGGATTTTGTGTTTAATCTGGCAGGGGTAAATCGCCCGAAGGATCAGGCTGAATTTATGTCGGGAAATTTCGGCTTTGCGTCAAGACTTCTTGAAGCACTTGAGAAGCATAATAACAAATGCCCCGTAATGCTTTCATCATCAATCCAAGCGGCTCTTGATAACTCCTACGGACAATCAAAAAAAGCAGGGGAGGATTTGTTTTTTGACTATTCAAAACGAACGGGTGTTAGGGTTTTGGTTTACCGTTTCCCGAATCTTTTCGGAAAATGGTGCAGACCGAATTATAACAGTGCAGTTGCAACCTTTTGTCATAACATAGCTAACGATTTGCCGATTACGGTTAATGACAGAAGTGTTATGATGAACCTGGTGTACATAGATGATGTTGTAAATGAAATGATTAATGCTCTTGGCGGTAAAGAAAACCGTGAAGGTGATTTTTGTTCTGTGCCTGTTGTGCATAAAATCACCTTGGGTGAAATTGCCGATATGCTTTATACCTTTCATAATCAGCCTCAAACCCTTGTTATGCCGGAAATACCGGACAATTCCTTTGGAAAGAAATTATATTCAACATACTTGTCTTATTTACCAAAGGAAAAAGCTGCTTTTTCGCTCAAAATGAATATTGATGACAGAGGCAGCTTTACGGAATTGCTAAAAACCGAAAAATGCGGTCAGTTTTCTGTCAACATTTCAAAACCGGGCATTACAAAGGGACAGCATTGGCACAACACAAAATGGGAATTTTTCATTGTTGTTTCAGGTCATGGGCTTATTCAGCAGAGAAAAATCGGAACAGATGAGGTTTTGAATTTTGAAGTAAGCGGTGATAAAATTGAAGCGGTGCATATGCTGCCGGGTTACACACACAATATAAGAAATCTCTCAGATAAAGAAAATCTTGTAACGCTTATGTGGGCAAATGAGCAGTTTAATCCCGCAAGACCCGATACATTTTTTGAGGTGGTGGAATAATGTTTAAAAATAACGGTAAATTAAAATTATTGATTATTGTAGGCACAAGACCCGAAATCATTCGTCTTGCTGCGGTAATAAACAGATGCAGGGACTATTTTGACACCGTTCTTGCACATACAGGTCAGAATTATGACTATAATCTGAACGGTGTATTTTTTAAGGACTTACAGATTGCCGAGCCTGATGTATATCTGAACGCAGTCGGTGATACCTTGGGTCAGACCATGGGGAATATCATAGCAAAATCATATGATTTAATGGCGGAAATTAAGCCTGACGCAGTTTTGGTGTTAGGTGATACAAACAGCTGTCTTTCTGTAATAGGGGCGAAAAGACTGCACATACCGATATTTCATATGGAAGCAGGTAACAGGTGCAAGGACGAATGTCTGCCGGAGGAAACAAACAGGAGAATTGTAGATATAATTTCCGATGTGAATATGGCATATTCCGAACACGCAAGACGGTATCTTGCAGACTGCGGTCTGCCAAAGGAGCGTACATATGTAACAGGCTCACCAATGGCAGAGGTACTGCATAACAATCTTGAAAATATAAAGTCAAGCGATATTCACAAAAGGCTTGGGCTTGAAAAGGGAAAATATATCCTGTTGTCGGCACACAGAGAGGAAAATATTGATACAGAAAAGAACTTTTTGTCCTTATTCAATGCAATAAATAAAATGGCAGAAAAATATGATATGCCGATATTGTATTCCTGCCACCCACGCTCAAGAAAACGTCTTGATGAAAGCGGATTTATACTCGATAAAAGGGTTATTCAGCATGAACCGCTGGGCTTCCATGACTATAACTGCCTGCAGATGAATGCATTTTGCGTCGTTTCGGACAGCGGAACTCTGCCGGAGGAAAGCTCATTCTTTACAAGTGTTGGAAATCCGTTCCCTGCTGTGTGCATAAGAACAAGCACCGAACGCCCCGAAGCACTTGACAAGGCTTGCTTTATTTTGGCAGGCATTGATGAAAAAAGTCTTTTGCAGGCTGTTGATACGGCTGTAACCATGAATAAAAACGGTGATTTCGGAATACCGGTTCCCGATTACATAGATGAAAATGTTTCGGTAAAGGTTGTAAAGCTGATTCAAAGCTATACAGGTGTTGTTAATAAAATGGTATGGAGAAAGGACAACTGATTATAAACAGCGGCAGACCATCTTAAGATAGGTCTGCCGCACATAGCTTATCATTGTCTGTTCTTCTTGCGGTATTTCAGTGGAGAAATGCCGCACTTTTTTTGAATACTAAAGAAAAGTAGATTGAATCGTAAAATCCGAGAGCATAGGCAATTGAGGTGACAGAAAGGTCAGTATTTTCCAAAAGCTTTTTGCCCTCTATTATTCTAATATTTTAATCTTTATTTTTAAAGCTATGCCGAATTGATATCCGACATAGCTGAAACGCCAGCCTGTATCATTAAAGCTCCAGAACAATCATTTGGTGACAGTCAACAGTTATATCTTTAATTTCGCATACTCCGTTATTATTCACAAATTCAACCTTTTCTCCGGTCGGCGCAAGATATGCATTTTTAACCGGCAGCTTTATAGCCACGTTAATATTATGAACGGGAATAATATCCTCAATTACCTCAACATTTTTACCTCTTTTAACAGGTGATGCATAAAGGAGATGACATATATATCTGTTCTTGTCTGCCTGGTGCATAAGAGTTAAAACACCCTGTGCAGGCAGATTTGTTTTTATGGTTTTATTTTCCCCGAGAAGCATATCAAGGGCATAGCATACCGCTTGCTTGTAAATTATGTTTCCGTTTTGTGCATAATCGGAAAAAATCTGCCAAGCAATATAAATTCCATCCTTGTCCTTTATCATTCCTGCTCCGCTTGAATGATCTGAATTGGGTGTGTGCTTATGAGAAGAAAAATGCTCGACGGTTCTGTTAAAATATGGGTCAACCTCCTTTGCCAGAACCTCTCCTCCGCAGGGCTTTATAATTTCTCCGTCCGAATAGAATACATAAGCTGTTTTCTTGATATCATCAGTTTCAAATTCGGGCATAAAATAGCTGGGCTTATATTCATTTTCGCCGATATATTCCGCTCCAAAGTCAAGCAAGAATTTTTTCTCATCAATATCAAGTCCTGATTTTCCTGTTGCAAGGATTTTACCGCCGCCGGCAATATAATTCTTTACAATCTCAGCCGCTTTTTCGTTAAGCTTAACGCAGTCGGGAAGAATGATAACCTTATATTTTGAAAAGTCCGAAGAAAAGTCTATAACATCAAACAGATAATTACCCTCAAGCAGTATTCTTGCGGCACCTGCGTCAATGTCGTTGTTTGAGGCAGTCTGACCTGTTGAAAACTCATTGCATACAGCCTCATACGGAAGCACGCCTATGTCCGCAACCGATTCAACCCGGTCAAGCCATTCTTCTTTTTTCTGTAAATCGGAATAAGCAGCACCAATCAGCTCATATGTAGCCATATCCATTTTTCCGTTGGGGTGAAGCTGATCTCCGATTGAGCATTTTGCACCGTTTGCGGCTGACAGACAAACCTCATACCTTAAAGCATTTGGGTGCTTAAAGCCGCCAAACTCACCCCAGCTCGAATGAAATTTACCCGTCATACCGAGATATTCCATACCCAGACCTTGAACATATCTTGCCGAAAGAGGGAAGTGATCGTAGCCCCAGCCGCCGGTGGGAAGGGATTCAATTTCCAGGTGTGTGTTCATTTTTGCTAAATCTCGTCTACCGCGTCTTATGTGACCGCCGTTATGGAAAAGGGGAAGCCCGGGCTTTATTTCATCAATTGCATTTCTTATGGCTAATGCATATCTCTCATATATTTCCTCAGCAGTTTTCATTGCCGCATTATCGTCAAAGGGATCAAGCCCCTCTGCACGTCTTTTTGCAAGGCAAGCGTGACAATAGCAGGGTGCCACACCGGTAATATCCATAAAAATTCCGTCAGCGTCATAGTTTTGTACAGCTTCCTTTACCTGACTGCAAAGATAATCAAGATATGGTGAGTTCATACAAAATTTGTGATATCCCGGAGTTTTGAAGTCAGGTGCCCAGGTAGTTGATTCATCCTTGTTTCTGATAAGCCATTCCGGGTGACGTACAGCAAGCTGTTCATCAAGTCCTGCCGAAAGGTATACAACTGAATTTACTCCTATTTTGTGAGCAGCGTCAATTTGAGCACCCAAAAGATCAAATTCAAGATGAGGGTGCATCTTTCCGACATTTGTTGGGTGATATGACCAGCCGTGATGACATTTTGAAAATAGTGTTATCGAATTTACGCGTCCTGTCTTCAGCGCATTTTGAAACTGTTCCTTATTAAATTGTATTCCTATATTTTCAATACATTCGCTTGTATGAAAATCCAGGTGTACCTGTCTGAATTTCATCTTTTTATCTCCTTTTTATTGCGTTTTGTTGTTAATTATTATACATCACATTAAGAAAAAATGCAATAGATATGAAAAAATAATGAGATTTTTACGGATATAATTTATTTAACAGAAAACATTGACAAATTAACAAATCAGTAGTATAATATGAGAGTAATTCTCAAATTTAGTATTGTATACTTTTGAAAGGAAAAGATTTAAAATGTATAAAACCAAGCAAAAAAGCCGTTTGTTGGATTTTCTGAAGAGCAATATGTCCAGCCAGCTGTCGATCAATGAAATAATTGACGGTGTCTGCTGTGACGGTGTAACAGGTAAAAGTACCATATACCGACAGATTTCAAAAATGGTTGAGGACGGAACACTTTTGAGGATGCACGGTGAGGATTCAAAGAGTGTTATTTATCAGTATATGGGAGAGGGGACTCACTGCGGTGAGCATTTTCATCTTAAATGCACCGAATGCGGAAGGCTGATACACCTGGACTGCCATCATCTTGAAAATATAGGAATGCATATTCAAGAGGAGCATAAATTTTTAATTGATATGAAAAAAACCGTGCTTTACGGCATTTGCGATAATTGCCGTAAGAGCTGCTGACAGGAGGGCTTATGAAAAAACTTATATTAGCTGTAATTGCTGCGGCTTTTTTTCTTACAGGCTGCACAAAGGCAGATTTATCTGTTAAAAAGGCTGAAGGCTTGAATATAACTGCAACTATTTTTCCACAATATGATTTTGCCTCTCAGCTTGCCGGGGAGAAGGCAAGTGTAACCATGCTGCTTCCGCCCGGCAGTGAAAGCCACACCTATGAGCCTTCGCCTCAGGATATAATTAAGATTCAAAATTCAGATTTATTTATATACACCGGCGGAGAGTCTGATAATTGGATTGACGAAATCCTTAAAACGCTTGATACCGACAGTATGAAAATAATAAGCCTTATGGATGTCTGCGAAACGGTCAGCGAGGAAAGTGTTGAGGGAATGCAGACAGAAGAACATGCTTCGGAAGACGAGGCTCATAATGCCGATATGGTTAAACAGGATGAGCATGTATGGACATCACCTGCAAATGCTGTAAAAATCTGCGATGCAATATTTAATGCGCTGTGCGAGCTGGATAATGAAAATTCGGAATACTATAGTGAAAATCATAATCGCTATACAAGTCTGCTTGATGAGATAGACAATGACTTTAAAGAAATAGTGTCCTCATCAAAGCGGAATCTACTGGTCTTCGGCGACCGTTTCCCATTCCGATATTTTGCCGACAGGTACGGAATAGAATATTTTGCCGCCTTTCCTGGCTGTGCTGAGGAAACCGAGGCAAGCATATCAACAGTTACCTTTCTGATTGACAAAGTAAAGCAGGAGGAAATTCCTGTGGTTTTATATCCTGAGCTGTCAAATCACAGACTTGCGGACACCATTGTCGAGGAAACAGGTGCTAAGGCCTTGATGCTTCATTCGTGCCACAATGTTACCCGTGAGGAGTTTGACAGCGGAACTACCTATGCCGAGCTTATGAAAAGAAACGAAGAGGTTCTGAAGGAGGCTTTGAATTAATGACGCTCTTAAAATGTGAAAACGTATCTCTGTCGTATGACGGAAAAGCGGTTTTATCCGATTTGTCTTTTTCTGTTTCCGACGGAGATTACCTTTGTATAGTCGGAGAAAACGGCGCAGGGAAAAGCACTCTCATGAAGGGTATTCTTGGACTTTTAAAGCCTACCGGGGGCAGTATCAGCTATGCGGGCGGTCTTGAACGAAAAAAAATCGGTTATCTTCCGCAGCAATCGGATATACAGAAGGATTTTCCCGCTTCTTGCTATGAGGTTGTTTTATCCGGTGCTTTAAATAAATGCGGTTTTTTACCTTTTTATACAAAGGAACAAAAAAAACTTGCCCTTAGCAATATGGAGCTGTTGGGAATATGCGAACTGAAAAATAAATGCTATCATGAGCTTTCCGGCGGTCAGCAACAAAGGGTTTTGCTTGCAAGAGCATTGAGTGCCTGTGAAAAAATGATTATCCTTGATGAGCCTGTTGCGGGGCTTGACCCTGTTGTTACCCGTGAGCTGTACGAGCTTATAAAACGGTTAAACAAAGAGCTTAAAATATCTGTTATTATGGTTTCTCATGATATAGCCGGAGCTGTGGCAAATGCAACTCATATACTTCATCTCGAGCATGATAATACATTTTTCGGAACGGTTAATGAATATATACACAGTGATTTTGCAAAAAAGTTCATTTCGTCTGACAGGAGGGAAAAACATAATGGCTGATTTTCTGTTTCAAATATTATCTTATCCCTTTATAGTAAGAGCCTTTGCGGTGGGTATCCCCGTTTCACTGTGTGCGGCACTTTTGGGTGTAAGTCTTGTTCTCCGCAGATATTCCATGATTGGCGACGGTCTTTCGCATGTGGGCTTTGGTGCGCTTGCGCTTGCCGCTGCGCTTAATATGGCTCCGCTGCAGGTTACCATACCTGTTGTAATTGCTGCGGCATTCTTTTTACTCAGAATAACGGAAAACAGTAAGGTAAAGGGAGATTCTGTCATTGCGGTTATTTCCACAGGCGCGCTTGCTATAGGAGTGATGATTATATCGCTTACCAAAGGAATGAATACCGATTTGAATAATTATCTTTTCGGTTCAATTCTTGCAATGAGCAATTCTGATATGATTATAAGTATAATTCTTTCGGTCATTGTCCTGGTGTTATATATTCTCTTTTATAATGCCGTATTTTCAGTAACCTTTGATGAACGCTTTGCAAGAGCAACAGGAATTAAAACGCAGATTTTCAATATTTTTACTGCCGTTCTTACAGCAGTAACGGTTGTACTCGGTATGCGTATGATGGGGGCAATGCTTATTTCTGCTCTTATAATTTTCCCGCCGCTTGCTTCAATGAGGATTTTTAAAACCTTTCGTGCCGTAACAATAAGCTCTGCCGTACTTGCGGTCATATGCTTTGTGGCAGGTCTGTTGTTATCATGCGTTTACGCTGTTCCGACGGGAGCATGTATTGTTGTGGTGAATCTTACGGTTCTGATAATATTTTCGTTGTTTTCGACAATTGTAAAAAGTTAATATTGTAACTGCCGTTCCGCTATGCCTTACTCCAATAGATAATAGATAAAATAATTATCTGAATTGAGTTTTTATTTAATGCCGGGAAAACTGTAAATCACATTACAGTTTTCCCGGTTATTTTTATATATAATACATTATTTGTAAAAATAACGCAGAAATAAAATAGTATAGCAATTATTATATCATAAACAGTCTGACGATTTCAATTTTACGACAAAGGAAAATACACCTCTGTCGGCGAAATAATATTACACAAGCAGAAAAATATGTATGGCTCAAAAGGAAAATGCGAAAAATATAAGGTATTTGCCAAAATTCCGCTATACAGCCACATAATAAAGAATCACAAAGGAAAGGAAAGGAATTTTATGGATTTAAAACTGATAGGTGACAAAAAAACCATAATGGTCAAAATAAATGCAGAGCTTGATCATCATGCTGCCACAGAGATAAGAAAGGCTGTAGACAGTAAAATAAAAAGCTCCAATGCAGTTAACGTAATCTTTGATTTTTCAAAGGTTGATTTTATGGACAGCTCGGGCATAGGAGTGATTATGGGAAGATATAAGCTGACCGGAATACTCGGCGGCAAGGTGTTAATTTTCGGCGTAAAAAAGAACGTAAAACGAATCATTGAAATGTCGGGAATAGACAAACTGATTAAGGTTTGTGCCACTGCCGAAGAAGCGTTAAGAAGTATTTAAGGTCGGTTATAAAAGGTTAAAATTATAAGCTCGGGTAATTTTTATGCCGGGCTTTGTGAAAGGAGTCAATTAAAATATAATGGAAAATATGATAAAACTTGAATTTGCAAATAAATCCTGCAATGAAAATCTTGCAAGAATGGTAGCGGCGGCATTTGTAACTCCGCTTGACCCGACCTGTGAGGAGCTTTCGGAAATTAAGACGGCTGTTTCAGAGGCGGTAACAAATGCAATTATTCATGGCTATGAGGACAGTATCGGAATGGTAAGAATGGACGGGAGGATAGTCGGAAATGTTGTCGAGTTTACCGTATCTGATAAGGGCTGCGGAATCAGTGATATTTCAAAGGCAATGGAACCGCTGTACACAGGAAAGCCCGAGCTTGAGCGTTCAGGACTGGGCTTTACAATAATGGAAAGCTTTATGGATAAAATAGAGGTTAAAAGTACGGTAGGTATGGGGACTACGGTAAAAATGCAAAAGGTTATAAAAAAATGACAGATAATGCTATATTGCTTGAACAGATACATAACGGAAAAACTGAAGCAGAAAATGAAATGATAAAAAATAATATGGGTCTTGTTACGGGAATAGCAAAACGATATTTAAACAGAGGTTATGATTACGAGGAAATAATTCAGGTAGGGAGCGTAGGACTTTTAAAGGCTGTAAGAAAGTTTGATAAAAGCTTTAATGTACAGTTTTCTACCTATGCCGTTCCGATGATTATAGGTGAAATAAAACGTTTTATACGTGATGATGGAATAATTAAGGTCAGCCGAACTCATAAAACTAATGCTATGAAGGCATGGTATGCCCGGGAAAGGCTGACTCAGAAGCTCAACCGAACTCCTACCGTTGCAGAGCTGTCCGCAGAATGCGGAATAAGCAAGGAAGATATTATCGAAGCAATGGAAGCAACCGCTCCGATTGAATCAATAAACTTCCGCTCAGGGAATGATGACGATGATGACAGAGAGCTTTCCGAAAGAATAGGAACGGTAGAGGAGGAAGGAAGGATAATTAACCGGGTTGTTATTAAGGAGTCCATGGGAATTTTAAAGGCTAAGGAAAGGGAGGTAGTTGTTTTACGCTATTTTTCAGATAAAACCCAGAGTCAGACGGCGAAAATAATCGGCGTATCACAGGTACAGGTATCAAGGCTTGAAAAGGCAGCATTGGCAAAGCTGAAGGATTTTATTGAAAAGCAGTGATATTTTATAAGAAAATATCAGATTCTGAATATCTACAAATGTAAGCTGTAATAAAAATTAACGGTGTGAGGCTTTGTGCAACAATAAACACAAGGACCTCACACCGTTTCCTTTATTGTATGTTTTCAGACTTCAGTATAACCGTACAAAGCTCGGGACGGTTAAAAAGTCTTGGTATAACCGTAGGATTCCCTATACCTCTTGTTACAAGCATTTTTGTGTCACCCTTAACATATTCTCCGCCTGAGTATTTTGGGAAAAGCATACCGGATTTTGAAATCAGATTGCTCTTCGGGCAGGCAAAGCCGCCAATGCCGGGAAGACGTATATGACCGCCGTGCATATGACCGGCAAGAACAAGATCAAAGCCTTTGTCTGCAAGACTGTCAAAAAGATTTGCCCGATGAAAGAGCAAAATATTGTAGCAGTCATCGGGCGACAGCTTTTCAACGGATTTTGCAAGATTATTTTCAACCATTGCCGAGGCTCTTGCAAAGGGGTCATTAATTCCCGAAATTCTTATTTTTGACTGTCCGCGGCTGATATAGGCGCTTTCATCAGATAAAAATTCAGCTCCGGTTTCTTTGCATACCGAAACAAATTCACTGTAATCGCTTCTCCAGATATCATGGTTGCCGGAGCATAGATACACAGGCGCAATTTTTACAAGCCTTGCAAGCAGATGAATAAAGGGCGTGTACGGAACATTGTCGTGTGTCATATCACCGGGTATACAGATAATATCGGGTGCTTCGCTGATAACAGCCTCGGTAAGACCTGCCGTTGTGTCACAATGAATATCGGCAAAAAGCGATATTCTAAAATTATCAAAATCCGGCGGAATTTTCTTGGATTTAACTGTATAATGTGTGACCTCCAGCCTGTTGTCAAGTCCTTTTAAGGCGGTAACTGCAGCACCGGCAAGGAGCAGCTTATTTATTGTTTTCATTTAATCTTATCCTTTCAGCATATACATTTCAGCTTAACCATAAAATAATAGGCAGAATACTTGTGATACTCATATATAATAATTTGCACGTTTTTTTCATATTTATACAATACAAAATTGCTAAGCTTTGCGATTTACAGCTTATCCGACGAATTGTTGCATTCCGAAATAATTATTGTTATTCCTCCGGGTTGTATCTCATTGCTCTCAAGGAATTTAAAACAGCAAGCATACTTACGCCCACATCTCCGAATACCGCAAGCCAAAGCCCAGCAGCCCCCAATGAGCCGAGTGTCATTATCAAAAGCTTTATACCTATAGAAAATACAATATTTTCCGTAACGATTCCCATTGTTCTCTTTGACAGCTTTATTGCCTGAGGTATTTTTGATATATCGTCTGAAAGGATAACCAAATCGGACGCTTCTATTGCCGCATCAGAGCCGTTTAAGCCCATAGATATACCAACATCGGAGCAGGCAATCACCGGTGCGTCATTTATACCGTCACCGACAAAGGCGGCAGTGCCGTTTCTTTTATATTTGTCAATTACAGCAACCTTATCCTGGGGGAGCAGCTCATAATGCACTTCCTCTATCCCGAGCACCGAAGCTGCTGCAAGAACGGCATTTTTCTTATCTCCGGAAAGGAGCGCCGCAGAAATTCCCATTTTTTTAAGCTCTGAAACCGCTTCCGCAGCCTCCGGCTTTATACCGTCTGTAAATTCGGCATACCCAAGCATCTTGTTATCAACAGCAATATATGAAACGGTAAAGCTGCTTTCTGCGGGGGTGAAGTCTATGCCAAATTCCTTCATCAGCTTTTCATTTCCCACAAGCACGTGCCGTCCGTCTATATTTACACTTATGCCTCTGCCGCCTATTTCGGTATAATCACTGATTCTGTCAGCATCTATATCCTTTGAAAATGCTTTTTTATATTCATTGACAAGAGCTTCGGACAATGGATGGGTTGAATAGTATTCCGCATAGGCAAGCAGCTCAAGTACCTCTGCCTTCATTCCGCTGCACCTTATTGCTTCAAGTTTAAAAGCACCCTGTGTAAGCGTACCTGTTTTGTCAAAGGCGATTGTTTTAAGTTTTGACAGCTTTTCAACGGCAAGACTGCCCTTTATGAGAACGCCTAGCTTTGAAGCACAGCCGTTGGCTGAGTAAAAGGCGAGTGGGACCGAAATTACAAGCGCACACGGGCAGGAAACCACCAGAAATATGAGTGCTCTGTAAGCCCATACGGAATATTCACCGTTAAAAAACAGCGTCGGAACCAAAAAGGTCAGAAGTGCAAGAATAATTACAATGGGAGTATAGTATTTTGCAAAGGCTGTAATAAACTTTTCCGATTGAGATTTGTTCTTTTCTATTTCCTCAAGCAGCTTTACCACCTTTGAAACACCCGATTCGGCATAAGGCTTTGTGATTTTTACCTTGATAAGTGAGCCGCAGTTAATTGTACCGCTTATAACCTCACAGCCGGGAGTAACGTAGGAATACTCGGACTCTCCTGTCATTGATGAAGTATCAAGCTGCGTTTTACCCTCGATAACAATACCGTCAGAGGGGATTTTTTCACCTGTTGACACTGCAACTGTATTTTCCGGCACAAGCGTTTCCGGAGAAACCTTTTCAATGCCGTGTTCGGTTATAAGATTTGCATAATCGGGCTTTATATCGATCAGCTCACGTATTGACTTTTCGGATTTTTCATTTGCTGCGTCACAGAAATATTCGCCAATCTGATATAAAAGCATTACGGCACACCCTTCGGCATAATCACCTAATACGAAGGCACCTAAAGAGGCAATACTCATCAGAAAATGTTCCGAAAAAATATGCTTTGTAAAAAGGCCCTTAATTCCGTTGATTACAACATCATAGCCAAGTATTATATACGACAACAGAAAAAGATACAGATTATTTGAAAATATAAGACCTGACGCTAAAAATACAATACCGGCACCGATTCTTATAAGTATAGCCCTGCCGTTATGCTCAGTGTTCTCACAGCCGCAGGAACAGGAATGCGAGTGCTCGTGACTATGATTATGCTCATGCTCCGGTTCTGAGTGTGAATGACAGCAACATTCATTATGCTGATTTTCGCTGCAATGCGTGTTGTTTTTCATAAAACCATCCTCCGAAATAACATTTGAACAATTGTTCATATGTTCATTATATATCATATTTATCCGTTTGTCAATAGGGAATAGTAAAATTTTTTCTTAATTAAGAATTATTTGTATCACACGACAGAACTTTTACATTATAGGTTAGGTAATTGCTTCAGATATTAAATATAATAAAAAAGCAAGGGATATGCACAAATCCTGCATATCCCTTGCTTTATTTAAGTATTGTTAATCAGTCGTTGCACATACAGGTAATAATAACGATTATGATTAATACCCAGAGAATCATGTTGAAATCAAAGTTTCCACAGCCGTTGCATCCACAGTCACCCATTAAAAAAGCCTCCCTTCCGTCGGAACTTAAACAGGCAGTTATTTTTTAAATCTCTTGACCTGTTGTAATACTATAATATGAACAGAAAAGAAATTTTGCAGCTTGTCTTGATATTTTATTATTTTTGAGTTATAATATATATTGGATAAGTTTACAGAGGGTTCTTTAACAGCCTTTGCATACATTCTAAAATGTGCCGTAAGAAATTCCGGTGCTGCATAAACAATAATTTTTAAGGAGACAAACTATGGATAAAACAAAGCTGGACAGGATAAGTGAGCTGTCAAGAAAGCAAAGAAGCGTCGGACTTACGACGGAGGAAAAAGCGGAGCAGGCGGAGCTGAGAAACGAGTATCTTGTGACAGTTAAAAGAAATTTTCGCTCTTTGCTTGATACTATAGAATTTGAAGATAATGAATTGAACTGATTTTATGGTGTTTCGTAGTTTTCCAAAAATGATTTTATCGAAAGGAAGATACTTATTATGATGAAATTTATATTAATTGCAATTGTTCTTTTTTTAGCGTTTCAAATTAACGTTATACTTGGCTGTGCAGCAGTTGTTATTGCGTTATGCTTTATTCTGTATTGGAATATTCCGTTTTTCTATGCCAGAAGCGGCAATAAGGCATTCAGCGAGGGAAATCAGAAAAAAGCTGTTGAATTGTATGAAAAAGCATATAAAACCGGCAGAGCATCCGCCGATACAATGCTTACATACGGCATATTGCTTTTAAGAAATGCAAAGCCTCAGGAGGCGGTTACTGTTTTTAATCTTATAGTAATGAACGCTTCCTATAAAAATGAAATAAAGAATAAGGCAAAGCAATATCGTTCGCTTGCTTACTATAAGCTGGGTAATACAGAGGATGCCCTTGAAGATGCCGAGGCGGTATTTGAAAGCTATAAGAATACACTCGGATACAGCTTGTTGGGATACCTTAAGATAGCATTAAACAAGCCTATTGACGAGATATATGCCTTTTGTAAGGAGGCATACGAGTATAACAGTGACGACAGGGATATATGTGATAATATGGCTGTTGCCTGTATACGCAGCGGAGAGCTTGACAAGGCTAAGGAAATCGTCGATGAAATGATTGAAAAATTTCCAACCTTTACCGAGGCCTATTATCACGGTGCCGTTGTCAGTCTTAAGTCAGGAGATAGGGAAAAGGCAAAGGAGCTTATAAATTTAATTGACGAAAAATGCAAAAGAACCTATCTTACAACTGTAAGCGAGGAAGAAATTGAAAGCCTAAAAAAGGAATTAAACGGAGAGAGTACAAATGATTAAATTTAAAATTATTCAGGGTGAGGACGGTTATCTGCAGGGTAAGGATTTCCGTTATGAAATATTGAATAAGGAAATGAGCTTTTCGGACGGATTTGAGGAATGTGACAGGAATGCATTTCACATTATCGGCCGTGAGGAAGGAATTGTAATGTGTTATGCAAGACTTCATAAAATTGGAGAATATGTTTTCTGCATAGATAAAATGGCGGTAAGGAAAGAGGACAGAAAGCAGTATGTCGGAGATACAATGATAAGGGCGCTTGAGGACAAGGCTGTCTCGGAAATAGGAGCAATTATTCTTACAAACGTGCCGGAAAATGCATGGGAATTTTTTGCGCATGAGGATTATATACAGCTTGATGATATATATGAGGAAAACGGAGTGAAATATAAAAAAATGAAACGTGATCTCACCAAGGTTCGCGGCTGCAGAGGAGGTCACTGTAAATGATAGCACCGCTTGCGGACAGAATGCGTCCGACAGAGCTTGATGATGTTATCGGTCAGAAGCACCTTATCGGAGATGGTAAGCTGTTAAGGCGTGTAATAGAATCGGGTCAGATACCCAATATGATCTTTTACGGCCCCAGCGGAATAGGAAAGACCACAGTTGCAAATATTATTGCTTCAAAAGCCGGGAAAACCCTTCACAGGCTTAACGCAACTACGGCATCGGTTTCGGATATAAAGGATATAATAGCCTCTCTTGACGGTTTTATGGAGCGTGACGGGGTGCTGTTATATCTCGACGAAATACAGCATTTCAATAAAAAGCAGCAGCAAACGCTTCTTGAATATATGGAAAACGGTAAGATAACTTTGATTGCAAGCACTACGGAAAACCCTTACTTCTACGTATATAATGCGGTTTTGTCCCGTTCTGTGGTTTTTCAGTTTCAGCCGGTGGAGCCTCCCGATATTGCCGCAGGGCTTAAAAGATGCATTGCACGCTTGGAATCGGAAGAATATAAAAACAATAAAATTATTGCAGATGATGAAGCGCTTATTCATATGGCACGGATGTCGGGAGGAGATGTCAGAAAAGCGATAAATTCTCTTGAGATATCGGTTCTCGGAGCAGTACCGGACAGTGACGGAGTACTGCATATTGATATTGAAACGGCGGAACAGGCGACACAACGAAAATCAATAAAGTATGATCGGGACGGTGATAATCATTATGATATATTGAGCGCTTTTCAGAAATCAATAAGGGGCAGCGACCCGGACGCAGCAGTGCATTACCTCGCAAGGCTAATCAGTGCCGGAGATTTGCAGAGCATATGCAGACGGCTTTTGGTGATTGCGGCAGAGGATATCGGTCTTGCATATCCGATGGCAATAGCTGTGACAAAGGCTTGTGTAGACAGTGCAATTCAGCTTGGCTTTCCGGAAGCTCAGCTTCCTCTTGCCGAAGCGGTTATTATGCTTGCGACAGCACCTAAGTCAAATTCCTCATCAATGGCTGTCTGGTCAGCAGTTGAGGATATAGAAAAAACTGACGTAGGTGATATTCCTCCGCAGCTTAAGGATGCTCATTATCAGGGTGCAAAGCAATTCGGGCATGGTGTTTTATACAAATATCCGCACGATTATGATAATCACTATACCCCTCAGCAATATTTACCGGATAAGATTAAGGACAAGGTATATTACCACTACGGCAAAAATAAGACCGAACAGGCAAGTAAGCTGTATTGGGATAAAATAAAAAACAAGTGAGGAGGGGCGAAATGCAAAGAATTTTTTGTAAAGAATGCGGCAGAAGTATTGGAGATTGTAATATATGCCCCTTTTGCAATGCACGTCAGAAGCCGCAGGAAAGCGTATTTTATTCCTTTTCAGACTTTTACGGAATTGCGGACGATAAAAAAACAAGCGGTGAGGAAGGCACAAGCTCAAGGCTGACCGCCGGTATTTTGCAGCTGTTTTGCGGTTCGCTCGGAATTGGCAGATTTTATATGGGCTGTAAAACATATGCCGTACTTCAAATTCTTTCATCGCTTGTCACATGCGGAATAGGCGGTGTTCTATGGGGCTTTATGGACGGCATAATGATTTTAACAGGCGCAGTACGCTATGACGGTAAGGGAAATTTATTAGTATAGCTAAAATTTGAATAATGGGAGAAAAATTAATGTCAGAAAACAAAAGAGACAAAATAAGAAATTTTTGTATTATCGCACACATTGATCACGGAAAGTCTACTCTTGCCGACAGGCTTTTGGAGCTTACGGGAGAGGTCAATGAGCGTGAAATGGAGGAGCAGCTGCTCGATAATATGGATCTCGAAAGAGAAAGAGGAATAACAATCAAGGCTCATGCCGTAAGGCTTGAATATAAAGCAAAGAACGGTGAAACATATACCTTGAATCTGATTGACACCCCGGGACACGTAGACTTTAACTACGAGGTATCACGAAGCCTTGCAGCCTGCGAGGGTGCAATTCTGATTGTTGATGCGTCACAGGGAATTGAAGCGCAGACCTTGGCAAATACATATCTTGCCTTGGAGCACGACCTTGAAATTGTCCCCGTAATCAATAAGATTGACTTGCCCTCTGCACAGCCTGAAAGAGCAATCAATGAAATTGAGGATATTATAGGCATACCGGCCGAGGATGCGCCCCTTGTTTCTGCAAAAACAGGATTAAATGTTGAGCAGGTGCTTGAAGAAATAGTCAATAAAATTCCTGCCCCGGAGGGTGATGAAAATGCACC
>Ga0256406_1000763_pt1 | contig 55847 bp, 46 predicted proteins | sample RumenRJG_03DNA_FD_185986 | JGI IMG/M metagenome (GOLD analysis project Ga0256406, IMG submission 185986) | Bovine rumen microbial communities from Lethbridge, Alberta, Canada - RJG_03 | ecosystem: Host-associated > Mammals > Digestive system > Stomach > Rumen | place: Canada: Alberta | collected...
AGAAAATGATGGACAAACAGAAGAAAAAAAAGCGGTCGGTTCTTTCGATCGTGATTATCATCGCGGCGCTGTGCGTCTTCTGCTACTCCGGCGTGAGGCTGTACGGAATTCTGCACGTGTACAAGGAGGCAAAGGACGAGTACGCAGGTCTGGCGGATTCTTACACGAAGCCTGTCACGGACGGCAGTGCGTCTGGGACATCCTCTGCTTCTTCTGCGGCAGCTTCTTCTGCCGCGAACGCGGATGCGGCCGGGGCTGACCCTGCGGTACCTCTGATCGAGGACGCCGAGCCTCCGCTCACGGTGGACTGGACGTCGCTTGGGGCTGTCAATCCGGACATCATCGGCTGGCTCTATGTCGACGGCGAGCCCTCGATCAGCTATCCGATCTGCCAGACCACGGACAACAATTATTACCTGCACCATACGTTCCGGAAGCAGTCACTCTTTGCGGGATCTATTTTCGCGGATTATCATAATTCTCCGGATTTCACGGATGCGGACACAATTGTCTACGGCCACAACATGAAGAATGGCAGCATGTTCGGCATGCTGAAGTTCCTTGATGACCAGTCCGCCTATGAGAAGCATCCGTATTTCTGGATTCTCACCCCGGGCGGAAATTACAGGTACCACATTTTCTCGATCTTCCATCCGTCCGTTGACTCCGAGGTCTACACGATTTACCCGGACGGGGGCGCGGAGTTCCTCGCCTGGGAGCAGGACATGCAGAAGAGCTCCGAGGTCGAAAATTCAGTTCCGCTCACGGAAAATGACCACACGGTCGTCCTGTCGACCTGTACGTCGGATGCCTCACGCCGGTGCGTTGTGATCGGCAAATGTGTGTCGACGGAGCAGCCGGGGTGATTACTGTCCACACGCGCTCGAAGTCGCGTGCGGTCGTGAATATCAGGGCGGTATCGGGCAGACTCCTCTTTCGCCAAGGCCAGGCTTCATGTGTCCTCTGATCTGCCTCGGGTATCAGGACGATGTCGGCATCTAAGATACAGCAGTGGTATAATAGAGACAGCAGACATGGCACAGGACCGGATGGCCCGGAACAGGAGGCACATATGGACAGGAAAGTGGAGGAGCAGATCGCAGAGCTGCAGCACATCGTCGACACGCACAGCCGCATTGTTTTCTTCGGAGGAGCCGGCGTCTCGACGGAGAGCGGGATCCCGGATTTCCGCTCGCAGGACGGACTTTACCACATGCAGTACAAGTACCCGCCGGAAACGATTATCAGCCATACATTTTTCATGGAGCATACGGAGGAGTTCTATCGCTTCTATAAGGACAAGATGCTGATCACCGATGTGGAGCCGAACGCGGCGCACCGGAAGCTTGCGGAGATGGAGAAGGCGGGAAAGCTGACCGCGGTCGTGACGCAGAATATTGACGGCCTGCATCAGAAGGCGGGCAGTCGGAACGTCTATGAGCTGCACGGGTCCATTCACCGCAATTACTGCATGTCCTGTCACAAGTTTTTTGATGCGGAGTACGTGAAGCATTCCGAGGGCGTGCCAAGGTGCGACGCGTGCGGAGGGCTGATCAAGCCGGACGTCGTGCTCTACGAGGAGGGTCTCGACATGAACGTGCTGAACGGGGCGGCGACAGCGATTGCAAATGCGGACTGCCTGATCATCGGCGGCACGTCGCTCGTCGTCTATCCGGCAGCGGGGCTCATTGACTATTTCCGCGGGGACAGCCTGGTCCTGATCAACAAATCGGCGACATCGCGCGACCGGATGGCCAATCTCGTGATCGCGGCCCCGATCGGAGAGGTCTTATCGAAAATTAAAGTCTGACCTGTTGCTTGCGGCTGCGCGCAATTCGGAATCGGGTGTGGTCAGTAACCCGGCAACTGACTGATCAGGCCCGACTGTCATTTTCTGCTTGCATCCGGCCGGTTCGTATGGTATAGTGAAACCTCGTGAGAGTTTACAATTGTTCCTTGTCTTTCCCACAAAAACACAAGGGGAAGGCCAGAAGACCACAAGGAGGTTAACAGAATGAACAAGTACGAACTTGCTTTAGTTATCGGCGCAAAGCTTGATGACGATGCACGCGCTGCCGTAGTCGAGAAGGCAAAGGGCTATATCGAGCGTTTTGGCGGCAAGGTTGGCGAGACAGAAGAGTGGGGCAAGCGCAAGCTGGCGTATGAGATCCAGAAGCAGAACGAGGCTTATTATTTCTTCGTTCAGTTCGAAGCTGATCCGGAGTGCCCGAACGAGCTCGAGAAGAGCATGAGAATCATGGACAATGTCCTCAGATATCTGATCGTCCGCAAGGATGAGAATGATACATTCTCCGTATCTCCGGAAAAGACAGAGGAGCCTGCAGCAGAAGCTCCGGCAGCTGAAGAGGCGCCGAAGGCTGAGGAAGCTCCGAAGGCTGAGGAGAACGCTGCCGAATAAAAGGCAATGCGAAGGAAATCATCACCCCATTATAAGGAGACATCACAGCTTCAGAAAGGTTGAAAGATATGAATGTTGTAGTTTTAATGGGACGTTTGGTAAGAGATCCGGAAGTCCGCTACTCTGCGGGACAGAATGCGACGGCAGTCGCAAGATTCAGAATCGCGGTTGACCGCAGATTCAAGAGAGACGGCCAGCAGGACGCAGACTTCTTCACGTGCGTCGCCTTCGGGCGGCAGGGTGAGTTCGTTGAGAAGTACCTTCATCAGGGAACGAAGGTAGTGATCCAGGGACGCATCCAGAATGACAATTATACAGACAAAGACGGACGGATGGTTTATGGCCAGCAGATCATCGTCGAGAATGTAGAGTTCGCTGAGAGCAAGGCGGCAGCCGCTCAGAACCAGGGATCCTACAGAGCTCCGGCTGATCCTGCGGCGGCAGCAGCCCCGGCAGCAGCAAGTCACAGCGCGGCTCCGGATACATCTGCTGACGGGTTCATGAACATCCCGGACGGTATCGATGAGGAGCTTCCGTTCAACTAAGGCAAGGCGAGGCTCCGGTGAAAGGAGTTTAACATGGCATATCAGAAGTCAAATGAAGGCGGCTACAGAAGAAAGGGCGGTTTCCGCAGAAGAAAGAAGGTCTGCGTATTCTGCGGCAAGGACAACGAGATCAGCTACAAGGATGTCAACAAGCTTAAGCGCTACATCTCCGAGCGCGGCAAGATCCTTCCGAGACGTATCACAGGCAACTGCGCAAAGCATCAGAGAGAGCTGACAACAGCCATCAAGCGTGCACGCCATCTTGCTATTCTTCCGTACGTTCAGGACTAATCTCCCGCATCGCACGGTTGGAATTTTGCATAGGTCATGATATAATTGTACCGTCATTAATTGTGAATAATGACGGTACTTTTTTATATTCCGGCGTTTCATTTCCATGCGGGAAGAATAAAACGACAGGAGGCTTTTTGCGATGGATGCGATTACCCTTGGTGAGATTCTGATTGATTTTATTCCGGGGAAGGAAGAGGCAAGCTATGTCCGTAATCCGGGCGGCGGCCCTGCGAATGCGGCGGTTGCGATGGCGAAAAACGGTCTTGACGTGGCTATGTACACGCGGATGGGCAACGACGATTTCGGGCGTTTCCTCTCAAAGACCATGAAGGAATACAGTGTAAAGATCCTGACACCGGAGCTGACGGATGAGGCCGTCACGACGATGGCATTTGTCACACTGTATCCGGGCGGAGAGCGTACATTTACGTTTGCGAGAAAGCCGGGCGCGGATATGCTGCTCAGCAAGGATGATATCCGGGACGAGGATATCCGGAACACGCGCCTTGTACACGGGTCTTCATTTTCTATGTCGGCGGGACCGGAGGTTGAGGCGACAAAGTATTTCCTTAAGCGCGCGCATGAGCTGGGCAAGCTCGTTGCCTTCGACATCAACTACAGAAACGTTGTGTGGAATGACGACAAGCAGGCCTGCGCGGACGCGGTGAAGGGCATCCTGCCGTATGTCGATCTTCTGAAGATTTCGGATGAGGAAGTGGACATGATCGGCGGACCGGAGAACATCCTGAACACGATGAAGGAGTATGATATCGCGGTTGTCGTCGAGACGCTCGGAAGCAAGGGCGCCAGAGCATATTTTAACGGTGAGTCCGTTATGGTTGAGGGCCGGAAGGCAAAGGCTGTCGATGCGACAGGCTGCGGCGACGCATTCTGGGGAGGTTTCCTCGCGAGCCTCCTGAATCAGGGCGTATCCTCTACGGCTGATATCACGAAGGACATTCTGAAGACGGCGATTACGTACGGCAATGTAGGCGGCTGGTGCTGCGTCCAGGTCAAGGGCGGCATGTCCGCGCTGCCGACGAAGGCGCAGATCGAGGAGGTCCTCGCCAAGGAAGCCGGAAACTGATATCGGAACTGACATATGAAAAAACGTATTACCGGACAACTGAAGACGTATCTTGAGTGGCCGCTCGCACTGATTATTCTGTGGGCGGTCATGGTTATTCTGCTCTTTCTGCTCTGCGGAAGCCGGGCGGGCACCGTGGGTTTTCTGTTCATGCTGGTGTACCTGGCTGTCGCCGTCATTTTGTATACGAGAAGCAGGCCGGAGTTGGCCAACCACATGATTTCGTTCGCGACGGAGTACGGACAGGTCCAGAAGAAGCTGCTCAGCGAGTTTCCGCTCCCGTATGCGATTCTTGACACGGACGGAAATGTGCTCTGGATGAATGAGGAGTTCCTGTCCCTTGCGGGGAAGGACTCTCATTTCCACAGGAGCATCTCTGTCATCTTTCCGGAGGTCATGGACGACGATTTCCCGGATGAGGACCAGATCACTGAGTGCCATGTCGAGAAGGACGGCCGGACGTACCGCGCGGAGATGCAGAAGCTCCATGTGGACGGACTCTTCGAGGACGATGAGCAGACGGATCGTGAGCAGACGGACAGCAGGGAGTGCATCATCGCTGTCTGCCTCTATGATGACACGGAGCTCAATCAGTTGATTGAGGAGCGGGACGAGAACAAGCTTGTCTGCGGCATTCTCACACTCGACAACTATGATGAGGCGCTCGAGGGCGTCGAGGAAGTCAGACGATCCCTTCTTCTTGCGCTCGTCGAGAGAAAGATCAACAAGTACTTCGGCGAGGTCGACGGCATTGTGCGCCGTCTGGAGCACGACAAGTACTTCTTCTTCATGAGAAAAAAGGCGCTTGAGGCCTGCGAGGAGAATAAATTCCAGCTCCTCGAGGACGTCAAGACCGTCAATATTGGAAATGAACTGTCCCTCACGCTGTCGATCGGCATCGGTCTGGGATCGAATTCCTATGTCCAGAACGCAGACGCGGCGCGCGTCGCGATGGAGCTTGCGCTCGGCCGGGGCGGCGACCAGGTCGTCGTCAAGGACGGATACAGGACCCGCTTCTTCGGAGGCAAGACGGAGTCGACGGAGAAGATCACGCGCGTCAAGGCGAGAGTCAAGGCGCACGCGCTGAAGGAAATCGTCGACAGCAAGAGCAAGGTCGTCGTCATGGGGCACAAGATGACAGACATCGACTCCCTCGGAGCTGCGATCGGCATTTACTGCGCGGCGAGACAGACCGAGAAACAGGCCTATATCGTCGCGGACGATGTGTCCGACTCGATCCGTCCGGTTATCAAGGGCTTCCGGGACAATCCGGACTACAGCGCAGACATGTTTATCGACAGAAAGCGCGCGAAGGAGCTGACCAATGCGGACACCGCACTCGTCGTTGTCGACACGAACAAGGCGAGCTACACAGCCTGCGAGGAGCTGCTGCATCTGACCAACACGATTGTGGTCCTCGACCATCACCGCCAGGGCGATGACCGGATTCAGAACGCCGTTCTGTCCTATATCGAGCCGTATGCGTCGTCGGCCTGCGAGATGGTCGCCGAGGTGCTGCAGTATTATGACGAGAACCTCAAGCTGAAGAGCCAGGAGGCCGACGCGATGTACGCGGGCATCGTCATCGATACGCAGAACTTTGTGACCCGCACAGGCGTCCGCACCTTTGAGGCGGCCGCATACCTGCGCAGGAACGGCGCGGATGTCACGCGCGTCCGGAAGCTGTTCCGCGACGATCTCGAGGACAGCCGCGCGAAGGCGAAGACGATCGCGGACGCGGAAATTTTCAGAAATGAGTATGCGATCTCGATCTGCCCGAGCGAGGGTCTTCACTCACCGACCGTTGTCGCGGCACAGGCGGCAAATGAGATGCTCAACGTCGTCGGCATCAAGGCTTCATTTGTCATGACAGATTACAACGACCAGATCTATATCAGCGCGCGGGCTATCGATGAGGTCAACGTGCAGCTGATCATGGAGCGTCTCGGAGGCGGCGGCCATCTGAACATGGCCGGCGCGCAGCTCAAGGATTACACGCTGGATGAAGCGATGAAGCTTCTGAAGGATACCATTGTGGAGATGTCCGAGGAGGGCGATATCTGACCCTCGGGCATGATAAGGAGAAAAATATTATGAAGGTTATTTTACTGCAGGATGTAAAGGCACTGGGAAAGAAGGGCGATATTGTCAACGCGAGTGACGGCTACGCCCGCAACCTGCTCTTCCCGAAGAAGCTCGCGATCGCAGCCACGGACGGCGCGAAGAAGGACCTCGCGGCGAAGAAGAAGGCTGAGGACAAGCATGCGGCTGAGGTCCTCGAGGCGGCAAAGGAGCTGAAGAAGGAGATCGAGGGCAAGTCCGTCACAATCTCCATCAAGGTCGGAGCGAACGGAAGAACCTTCGGTTCCGTGTCCGCCAAGGAGATCGCGGAGGCCGCAAAACAGCAGCTCGGCCTCGACATTGACAAGAAGAAAATGAGCCTCGAGGGCCCGATCCGTGAGCTCGGAACGACAGTCGTTCCGGTCCGCCTTCATGCGAAAGTAACAGCGGACCTCAAGGTCAACGTGACAGAAGAGCAGTAAGTCCGGAAGGAAAATGGAATGGATGAAGAGTCTCTGATCAGGCGGATTCCGCCCCACAGCACCGAGGCCGAGAAATCGGTCGTCGGGTCCATGCTGATGAGCCGAGAGGCCGTGATCACGGCAGTGGAAATCCTGAAGAAGGAGGATTTCTACGAGCCGCAGTACGGAATTCTGTTTGATACCATACGACAAATGAATGACAGCGGCAGGGCCGTCGACGCCGTCACGCTTCAGGACGCGCTGAAATCCCAGAACCTTCCCCCCGAGATGCAGGGGCCGGAGCTGATCAAGGACCTCCTGACATCGGTCCCGACATCGGCGAATATCCGCGACTACGCGAAGATCGTCAAGGACAAGTCCATTCTCCGGAGCCTGATCAAGGTGTCAACCGACATCGAGGGGGCCTGCTATAAGGGCGAGACCGACACCGACACGATCATGAACGACGCGGAGAAGAACCTTTTCGCGGTCCTGCAGCAGCGGACGTCAGACGCGGTCACCCCGGTCGACAAGATCGTGGAGGAGACGCTGACCGCCATTTCCAACGCGTCCAAGCAGACCGGCCACGTCACCGGAATTGAGACGGGCTTTATTGATCTCGACTACAAGACGTCCGGCTTTCAGAATTCGGACCTCATACTGATTGCGGCCCGCCCGTCGATGGGAAAGACCGCATTTGCGCTGAACATTGCGGAGCACATTGCATTTCACAATAACCTGCCCTGCGCCCTCTTTTCTCTGGAAATGAGCGGCGCCCAGCTGATGAACCGTTTGATCTCGCTCGAATCCCATGTCGACGCGCAGAAGCTCCGAAACGGCAAGCTGAGCGACGAGGAGTGGAGCAAGGTTGTCGAGGCCTCCGGCGTCATTGCCAATTCCGGGCTCATCATCGACGACACGCCGGGCATCAGCCTGAATGAATTCCGCGCGAAGGCCCGCAAATACAAGATGGACTCGGACATCAAGATTATCTTTATCGACTACCTTCAGCTGATGACAGGCTCCGGCAAGGCGTCGGACAACCGTCAGCAGGAGATCGCCGATATCTCCCGCGCGCTGAAATCACTGGCCCGTGAGCTCAATATCCCGGTCGTCGCTCTGTCACAGCTGAACCGGAGCGTCGAGACGAGAGACGACCACCGCCCGATGATGTCCGACCTGCGCGAGTCGGGAGCCATTGAGCAGGATGCCGACGTCGTGATGTTCATTTACCGCGATGACTACTATCACAAGGACACGGAGGAGAAGAACGTGGCCGAGATCATCATCGCGAAGCAGAGAAACGGCCCGATCGGCACGGTCAAGCTCGTCTGGCTGCCGGAATACACGAAGTTCGCGAACATGAAGAAGGGCAGTGAGCACACGGCGTAAAGAGGTGCGGATGTTTCTCTTGAAAATTGGAGCAATTACCGCTATGCTTATAAGCAATCGCGGAAATTATTTCAAGAGAGGAGAATGTCATGTATACGTTTGAAGACATCCAGAAGGTCGATCCGGAAGTTGCCGAAGCGATCAAAAATGAAATCAACCGTCAGAATACACATATCGAGCTGATCGCGTCAGAGAACTGGGTCAGCAAGGCAGTTATGTCTGCCCTCGGCTCGGTCCTCACGAACAAGTACGCGGAGGGCTATCCGGGACACCGCTATTACGGCGGCTGCGAGTACGTCGATGTCATCGAGGACCTCGCCCGTGAGCGCGCAAAGAAGTTGTTTGGCTGCACGTACGCGAATGTTCAGCCGCACTCCGGCGCGCAGGCGAACTTCGCTGTGTTCTACGCGCTGCTTCAGCCGGGCGACACCTTCATGGGCATGGCCCTGGATGAAGGCGGCCATCTGTCACACGGTTCACCGGCGAACGTCTCCGGCAACTATTTCCATCAGGTGCCCTACGGCGTCAACGAGGATGGCTTTATTGATTACGATGACGTAGAACGCATCGCGAAGGAGTGCCATCCGAAGATGATCATCGCAGGCGCGAGCGCGTACTGCCGGACCATCGATTTTAAGAAAATGCGTGAGATTGCCGATGAGGTCGGCGCATATCTCATGGTTGATATGGCCCACATTGCGGGTCTTGTCGCGACAGGCTATCATCCGAGCCCGATTCCGTATGCGCATGTCACAACGACAACGACGCACAAGACACTTCGCGGACCGCGCGGAGGCATGATTCTCTCCTCTGCTGAATTTGCAAAGGAGCACAAGCTCAACAAGGCTATCTTCCCGGGCACACAGGGCGGACCGCAGATGCACTCGATCGCGGCGAAGGCTGTCATGCTCAAGGAGGATATGCAGCCGGAGTTCAAGGATTATGCGCGCCGGATTCTCGAGAACGCGCAGGCACTTGCAAATGGCCTCATGAAGCGCGGCGTGAACATTGTCACGGGCGGCACAGACAATCACCTGATGCTCGTCGATCTCCGCGGCACAGACCTTACCGGCAAGGAGCTTGAGACAAGACTTGACGCCGCGAATATCACGGCCAACAAGAACACTGTCCCGAGAGATCCGCAGTCCCCGTTCGTCACATCCGGCGTCCGTCTCGGCACACCGGCCGTCACGACACGCGGCATGAACACCGATGACATGGACCAGATCGCTGAGGCGATTGCGCTTGTCAAGGAGTCCGCGGACAACATCGATAAGGCAAAGGCCATCGTCAAGACGCTCACGGACAAGTATCCGCTTGATGCGTAAAAATAAGAAAGTCTGAAAAGATATGATGAATTCAAAAATGCAGAAGATTGTCGTCGCTGTACTGGCGATCATTCTGGCCGCAACCATGATTCTGACGCTGATCGCGCCGGCTCTTACATGACGGCGGCGTTTCATACGCGCGAATCGCTTCTTGTGACAGGCTCCATCGCACTGGGAGCCGTCCGGGAGCTGATCCGCCAGAGAGAAGGGGAACTGCGCAGGCAGTTTCCCTCTTTTCTTGTAGACAGCGCAGAGACCCTTCTTCCGGAGGCTGAGGAGGGGCAGAAGAAAATGAAGAGGCTCTTCTGGCAGCCGTCAGGAGCTTGTACATCTCATGACCAGGAGTTGTCCGGAAGATTTTCCGGACAAGAACCCGGAAGGAACGAGGGCATGGGGACAGGTACGGCGGACGTGCGGCCTCTCGGTCCAGGAGGCATTTTCAACGCGCTCTGGGACACCTGCGAGATGTACGGCGCGGGGGCTGTGATCGATATAAAAAAGATCCCGGTCCGTCAGGAGACGATCGAGATCCTGGAATATTTTGATCTGAACCCGTACTACGCGGACTCGGCGGGTGCGTCGCTTCTTGTCACAGCGGATGGAGCGGGCACCGTATTTGCGCTGCGCGAGGCCGGCATCGAGGCCGCGCAGATCGGCTTCCTCACAGACGGGAAGGCAAGGACCATCCGGTACGGGGAGCACACGCGGTACCTCGACAGACCGCAGCTGGACGAGTTTGCGCGCTGGGAGAATTCACATCTGTTTTGCGAGCGCGAGTGAGAACACGAACTCCGTGCCGACGCCCTCCGTGCTCATGACCGAGATGTTCTGGTCGTGCGCGGAGATAATCTCCTTTACGATCGAGAGCCCGAGGCCCGTGCCCGTGCGGTCCCGTCCGCGCGAGGAATCGGCCTTGTAGAACCGGTCCCAGATTTTTGACAGGCACTCCCGGGGGATGCCGCAGCCCTCGTCCTTGATGGAGACATAGCACTTGCCGTGGCGCTCTGAGGTCTCCATTGTAATTGTTGTATTTTTGTCACTGAATTTGACGGCATTATCGAGCAGGTTGTAAATGACCTGCCCGATTTTTTCTTTGTCGGCATTGACCATGAGACTGTCCCCGAGCATCACCGCGTTGATCGAAATTTTCTTCCTGCGGCAGATGCCCTCAAAGAGACCGGCCGTCTGTCTGAGAAGATCGTTGATATCGAAATCCTTCATGTTCAGGGCGTACTTCGCCTGATCCATCGCGTTCAGCGTGAGGACCTCGCGCGTGAGCTTGTCGAGCTTGTCCGTCTCGCCGGCGATAATAGACAGATAGTGTCCGTGCATTTCAGGCGGAATGGTCCCGTCGCACATCGCCTCCGTGAAGCCCTTGATCGATGTGAGCGGAGTCCGGAAGTCGTGGCTCACATTGGAAATGAATTTCTTCTGGTAGTCCGCATTTTTCTTCAGCTCATCGGCCATGAAATTCATTGAGTCCGCGATCTCACCCATTTCATCCCTTGACTGGACCCGGATGCGGTGCGTCAGGTTGCCCGACGCAAATTCACGCGCGCCCTCCTTGATTTTCTGGAGCGGGTGGTAGACCGCCGCCGAGAAAAATGCAAGAATCACGAATGAAAGCGCGAAATTGACGGCAAAGACGATGTAGAACGGCCGAAGAATTTCATCCGTTTCGCTCTGAACCACGGAATAGGGGAGCGAGGCCGCAATATACCCGTACGTGCTCAGGTGATAGGTGATCGGCACCATGACATTGAGACAGTCGTAGCTGTATTGCCCGTAGAAGTTGCTGACCTCGTAATATTTCGGCCCGAAATCCGTGTAATTAAAATCCGGGATCGTAATGGTGCTGCCCGTGTCGAGCGCCCGGTCCGTGCAGATCAGCTCCTTCCCGGAGACATCGATGATCCGGAACGAGGCTCCCGTGCCGTCGGCGAGCGCCCGCAGCTCCGCGTAGAGTGAGTCCAGGGAGCTGTTTTTCGTAAAGAGCGACGAGGAGTAGTTCGACATGATCGAGGTCTCCTCGCGGTAGAAGACATTCGCGCGGGCCTCTGTGAGATGGTCCTCCTCGAGCTGCCGCCCGAGTGTCGTGATGATGAATACGCCGATAAATGCAAGGAACACATAGATGGCGATAAATTTCAGATACAGGGCGTGCTTCATGGCGTCTGCGGCTTCACTTCAAACTTGTAGCCGATACCCCACACCGTTCCGATCGACCAGTGTTCATTTCCCTTGATCTTCTCGCGGAGCCGCTTGATGTGGACGTCGACCGTCCGCGTGTCGCCGATGTACTCATATCCCCAGATATTGTCGAGCAGCTGCTCCCGCGTGAAGACATGGTTCGGCTGGGACGCGAGAAAATAGAGGAGCTCGAGCTCCTTCGGGGGCATATCAATCGATTTCCCATTGTAGATGACCGAATAATTGGTCTGGTTGACGATGAGGCCCGGATATTCCACGACCTTGACGTCGCTCTTCTTCGCGGCGGCTTCCTTCGTGTCCTCTCCGCTCCTTGAGCGGCGGAGAACCGCCTTGACCCGCGCGACAAGCTCCTTCGGCTCGAAGGGCTTGCTCATATAATCGTCGGCCCCGAGCTCGAGACCGAGCACCTTGTCGAACGTCTCGCCCTTCGCGGACAGCATGATGACCGGCGTGTTGCGGATCTGCCGCATCTGTCGGCAGACCTCATAGCCGTCCCTGCCGGGCAGCATGATGTCGAGGATCACGAGATCGGGCCGGAACGTCGCGAAGAGCTCAAGAGCCTCTCCGCCGTCCCCCGCGATCTCAGTGGCGTACATTTCCTTCTCCAGATAGAGGGAAATGAGCTCCGCGATGTGCGAATTGTCGTCGACAATTAATATTTTCTGCTTATTGACCATAACTTTCACTCCCCGTACAAGTGCCGGGACTTACAGATCCGGTGAGCCTTACTTCAGCGTCGCGATTGTGACGCCGGAGTCGCCCTCGCCGTACTCGCCGAGACGGAACGATTTCACGTGCTTGTTCCGCTTCAGATAGTCCTGTACGCCCTTTCTGAGCGCGCCGGTCCCCTTGCCGTGGACGATCCGCACCTGCTCGAGATGCGCAAGCGCTGCGTCGTCCAGATATTTGTCGAGCTCCGCGACCGCCTCCGTGACCGTCTTGCCGAGCAGATTGATCTCGGGGGAGACAGCCATCGACTTTGCCATCGAGATACGGCCGGAGCCGGTTCTCTTCATTTTGTTCGGGCCTGTGATTTCGACCTCGTCGATCTTCTCCAGATCGTCGAGACGCACCTTCGTGCGCATGATGCCGAGCGTCACGAAGAGCCAGCCCCTCGCGTCCGGAAGCGTGCTGACCGTTCCCTTGAGACCGAGCGAGAGAACCTTCACGGCATCGCCGATTCTAAGATCCTTCGCCGTGAGATGGCCCTTCTTCGGCTTCTCGCCGGCGGACGCGATGTTCTTGTCGAGCGAGTTCATCTTCCTGCGGAGAGCCTCGCGCTGCTGCTCCATCTCGCGGGTCGATCCGCCGTGCTTTGCGTACCAGCTGATCGTCTTGTCCGCGTAGTCCTTCGCTTCCTGAAGGATCCGTCTGGCCTCCGCCGACGAATCGGAAATGAGGCCCTTCTTCTTGTCTGACAGGGCCTTCTCGCGCTTCTCGAGCTCCTTCCGGAGACGCTCGATTTCTTTTCTGTCTTCCTCGGCCTGGAGCCTCTCCTTCTCGAGCTCGCTCCGCTGCTTCTCGAGGCCGGAGATGACGTCCTCGAAGGAGGCGTCCTCACTGCTGATAAATGTCCGCGCCTGCTCGATGATATAGTCCGAGAGGCCCAGCTTCTTTGAGATTGCGAACGCGTTGCTCTTGCCGGGAACGCCGATGAGCAGTCGGTACGTCGGGGAGAGCGTCTCGACATCGAACTCGCAGCTCGCGTTCTCGACGCCCTCGGTGCGCAGCGCATAGATCTTGATCTCACTGTAGTGCGTCGTCGCCATCGTGCGGATCCCGCACTTGTGGAGATGGTCAAGGATCGCCGTGGCGAGCGCCGCGCCCTCTGTCGGGTCGGTGCCGGCTCCCAGCTCATCGAAGAGCACGAGGGAGTCCTTGTCGGCCTTATTGAGGAAATCCACGACATTGGTCATGTGCGAGGAAAATGTAGACAGGGACTGCTCGATGCTCTGCTCATCGCCGATGTCCGCGTATACCTCCCGGAAAATGGAGATCCGGCTCCGGTCGGCAGCCGGGATGTGAAGACCCGAGAGGCCCATGATCGTGAGAAGGCCGGTCGTCTTTAAGGAGACGGTCTTGCCGCCCGTGTTCGGTCCGGTCACGACGAGCAGATCGTAGGTCTCCCCGAGACGGATGTCGATCGGGACGACCTTCTTCGGGTCGATCAGCGGGTGGCGGGCCTTCCGGATGTCGATGACGCCGTCCGTCCCGACGATGGGACGGGTTGCATTTTCCTCAAGGGCGAGCTTTGCCCGCGCGAAAATGAAATCAAGCGCGATCATGCTCTCGTAGTCGCTGCGGATAAATCCGGTCTTCTCGGCGAACATCTCCGAGAGGCGGGAGAGGATGACTTCGATCTCCTGCGCCTCCTTGACCTCGAGCTCACGGATCTCGTTGTTCAGACGGACGACGGAGGCCGGCTCGATAAAGACTGTGGAGCCCGCCTTCGAGGTGTCGTGAATAATGCCCGGGACCTGGTTGCGGTACTCATTTTTTACAGGGATGCAGTACCGGCCGTCACGCGTTGTGATCAGCTGGTCCTGCAGATAATCCTTCGCGGAGCTGGAGACGATTCGCGTGAGCTCCGTGTGGACGCGGTCGCCCGCCGCGCGAATGTTCCGGCGGATGCTCCGGAGGGCCGGCGACGCGTCATCGGCGATATCGTCCTCGGAGATAATGCAGCGGCGGATCTCCGCTGTCTCGGATGCAAGCGGCTCGAGAGAGGAGAAGACCGGTGTCAGAAGGTCCTCCTCCTCGTTGTCGCGCTCGCGCTTCGCCCAGGCGCGGACGAGCCCTGCATTTTCAAGGAGCTTCGTGATCATGAGGAGCTCGTGAATGCCGAGACTGCTGCCGATCTCGAGGCGCTTTAAGGACGGGCGGATGTCGGCCACGCTGCCAAATGAGATGCTTCCCTTCTTCAGGATACGCGAAAGAGCCGCCCCGGTCTCATCCTGCAGGCGGTTGATTTCGGAGAGAGAGGTCTTCGGCTTAATCGCGAGACAGAGCTCTCTTCCGGGCGCGCTGGTCGCCTGATCGGCGAGGCGCGCGGTAATTTTATCAAATTCGAGTGTATGTAATGCTTTTGTATTCATACGTCTATTTTACTCCTGCGGGGCATCTTTCGGAAGAGCAATCGGCGCGTTCTCTGTTCATAGATTGTTAATATGTAAATGGTAAAATACACAATAACGCCGGGTCAGACCCGGCCGCAACTAAGCAAACGTATGATATTGAAAATATGTAATTATAATATATGGATGAACAGCTTCGGAAACCTGAAGACGAACAGAATACAAATCAGGACGACTCCTACAGCTTCATGAATGAGACCGTCAAGAAGCGCCCGCTTCCCGTCGGGAAGTATTTGATCCGCGCTCTTGAGATCATCGCGTCGGCCTGCCTCTTCGGCCTGGTGGCAGGCCTTGTGTTTATGCATGTGACGGCCCGGAATGACAAGACGGTCACGATCACATCCGATGAGGAGCCTGTCTCACTGGAGACGGCAGCGTCGGAGTCCGCGGCAGAGTCTGCGGCCACTGTGACGCCGACTCCTGTTCCGCAGCCCATGACGGCGGAGGAAAAGCAGCAGCAGACCCTGGACGATTACGAGCAGCAGAACAGGGCTGTCTATGCGGTCGCGGAAACGGCCATGCAGTCCGTCGTCGGCGTCACGGGTTATTCTGACGCCACAGGCTGGCTCAGCGGAAATGACCCGACGAGCAGCTCTGTGAGCGGTCTCCTTGTCGCCTCGACGGACAGCAGCATGCTGGTCCTCGTCGACTACCGGTCGCTCAGCAGCGCGGCGACGCTGATGGTTACATTTGCAGACGGAACGGTCACGAACGGCACGCTCGTCCGCGAGGATCCGACGACGGAGCTCGCGGTCCTCTCCGTGCCGACCTCGTCCCTGTCCGCCTCGACACTTGCGTCCTGCACGGCTGCCTCCCTCGGCAATTCCTACAATGTGACGGCGGGAGACGGGGTCATTGCAATCGGAAGTCCGATGGGGTATAGTAATTCTGTTGCTTACGGGGAAATTACCTCAACAGATAATCTTGTGTCTGTGACGGACGGCGAGTTCAGTCTGCTGACGACCGACATGCAGGGAAGCACCTCCGGGACCGGAGTTCTTGTGAATCTCGATGGTCAGGTCGTCGGCTTTGTGATGCAGAAATATGCCGCGAGCGGCACGTCTACTGTCACGGGCGTCGCTATCTCGTATCTGAAATCGTTGATCGAGACTCTTTCCAACAATGAAGCTATCAGCTACATGGGTATCCGGGGACAGGACGTATCGGCCTCTCTGTCGGGGAGCACCGGCGTTCCTGAGGGAGTCTATGTCAATTCGGTCGATGCGGGCTCGCCGGCACTTGCGGCGGGACTTGCGGCCGGGGACGTCATCACGGACATGGACGGCACAGACATCACGACGATGCGGGCCCTGCACAATCGGCTGGTCAATCTGAAGCCGGGAGATGAGGTCACTGTGACAGTCCGCCGGAAGGGCACAGACGGATACAAGAAATTCGAATTTACAATCACACTGGGAGAACTAAAATGAAATTCATTTCCGAACTGCAGGAGGGCAGCCGCATTCAGGACGTCTACCTCTGCAAGCATAAGCAGTCTGCCGTCACGAAAAACGGCAAAAACTATGAGAGTGTCCTGCTTCAGGACAGAACAGGCGTCCTCGACGCGAAGATCTGGGACCCGACGTCGGACGCGATCGGGGACTTCGACACGCTCGACTATATCTATGTCAGCGGTACGGTGAGCGCGTACAACGGATCGCTGCAGGCGTCGCTCCGCCAGGTCCGGAAGGCCGATGAGAGCGAGTACGTCCCAGCCGACTACCTGCCTGTCACGAAGAAGAATACGAAGGCGATGTACACAGAGCTCATGCAGTACGCGGCCAGCGTGAAGAACCCGTACCTGAGCGCGCTGCTCAAGTCATTTTTCATCGAGGACACGGAGTTTGTGAAGAGCTTCACGAAGCACTCGGCGGCTAAGACCGTGCACCACAGCTTCGTCGGCGGCCTGCTCGAGCACACGCTCTCCGTCACGCGCCTTTGTGCATTTCTCGCGGACCACTATCCGGTCATCCGGCGCGACCTTCTGATCACAGCGGCGATGCTTCATGACTGCGGCAAGACGAAGGAGCTCTCTCTCTTCCCGACAAATGAATACACCGACGACGGGCAGATGCTCGGCCATATCATGATCGGGGCGGAGATGGTCCACGACAAGGCGGCGAAGATCGAGAATTTCCCGCCGCTCCTTGAGTCGGAGCTGAAGCACTGCATCCTCGCGCATCACGGAGAATATGAGTACGGCTCCCCGAAGAAACCGGCGCTGATCGAGGCCATGGCGCTCAATCTCGCAGACAACGCGGACGCGAGACTCGAGACGATGACAGAGGTCCTTGAGAACGGGAAGGAGAGCGACACGTGGCTCGGCTTCAACCGCTTCTTTGACTCGAACCTGCGCCGCACGGAAGAGGTTTGATTATACCATATGAATAAAAATGATCTCCTGACAGTTACAATCGAAGATCTCACGAAGGACGGCGAGGGCATCGGCCACGCGGACGGCTTCACGCTGTTTGTGAAGGACGCACTGATCGGCGATAAGGTGCTGGCCCGCGTGACGCGCCCGAAGAAGACGTACGCATTTGCGCGCGTCGAAAAGGTCCTTGAGCCCGGTGCGTGCCGTGTCACGGCTCTGTGCCCCGAGGCGCGCCGCTGCGGCGGCTGCCGCCTGCAGGAGATGGACTACGCCGCGCAGCTTGCGTGGAAGCGGAAGCTCGTGAAGGATACGATGACGCGCATCGGCGGTCTGCCGGACCTTGAGGTGCGGCCGGTCATCGGCATGGATGTGCCCTACCGCTACCGCAACAAGGCGCAGTACCCGGTCGGGATGGTGAAGGCGGCCGGCTCGGCCCGGGCGAAGGCTTCTGACGTCACCGACAGCCGGTCTCGGAACGAAAGGCCGGCTGACTCGGCCCGGGCGAAGGCTTCTGACGTCTCCGACAGCCGTTCTCGGAACGAAAGGCCGGCTGTCTCGGCCCGTATGAAGACGTCTGGCGCCTCGGATAAAGGCATGCGCCTTGCGGCGGGGTTCTACGCCGGCCGCACGCACACGCTCATCCCCGTGACGGATTGTCTGCTCACGCCGGAGGAGAACGCGCGCATTCTTGAGACGATCCTTGCATTTGCCGGAAAATGGCAGATTCCCGCATATGACGAGACGACCGGCAGGGGACTTCTGCGCCACATCCTGATCCGGAAGGGCTTTGCGACCGGACAGATCCTCGTCTGCCTCGTTATCAATGGCAGGGAGCTGCCGCACAGCGAGGAGCTCGTGGATGAGCTTCGCCTCATTTCCGGCGTCACGAGCATCTGCTTTAATATCAACACGAAGCGGACAAATGTTATTCTCGGCAGCCGTGTGGTCCCGCTCTGGGGTGATCCCTGGATTGAGGATGTGCTCGGCGGCCTCAGGTTCCGCATTTCCCCGCTCAGCTTCTATCAGGTCAACCCCGTGCAGTGCGAGAAGCTCTACGGCGAGGCGCTGAAGGCAGCGGCCCTGACCGGACAGGAGACGGTCTATGACCTCTATTGCGGTATCGGCACGATCTCGCTCTTCCTCGCAAGGCATGCGAAGGCTGTCTACGGCGTCGAGATTGTCCCGGACGCGATTCGTGACGCAAAGGAAAATGCAGAGCGGAACGGCATAGAAAATGCGCATTTTTATACGGGTGCCGCGGAGGACCTCGTTGTCCGCGGCCGCTTTGACGAGAAGACGCCATGTCCGCATGCGGACGTCGTGGTGCTCGATCCGCCGCGCAAGGGCTGCGCGCCTGAGCTCATCGATGCCGTGCTGCGCATGGCGCCGGAGCGTGTCGTCTATGTGAGTTGCGATCCCGCGACACTCGCCCGCGATCTGAAGAGATTTCACGAGGGACGCGGAGATGTCAGCTATACACCGGAGTATGTACAGCCGGTTGATATGTTTCCGCAGACAACTCACGTCGAGAACGTGGCTCTGCTGACGAGAGCTGATGTACCGGTATCAGAATAAATCAGAATGACTTCCGGTTCTGGAAGAAAACCTTTTCTTCCAGAAGTAGTTGGAGTATATTCTCTAATAAGGTCAGGTCCTTCCCCTGCTTCCGGATTCGCTTCAGGTCTTTTTTGAATTGACTGGTTACTGCGAGCTCAAGCATTAACAGTATCCTCCTTGAGAACGTCGCTGATCATTTCGCCAGCAGAGGAATACTTCTTTGCGGGAATGCTTCCATTGGCAATTGCACGGGCTTCCTCCATCGCAGCTTCCGTTTCTGCACTGTACCGTGGCTGACGTACTTCGAACGGCAGACCTCCTTCAATCAGAGATACATGAAGAAAGATATTGATGGCATCAGTAACAGACATACCAAACTTACTGTAAAGGTTCTCAACTCTGGCCTTGAACTCGGGATCCACCCGGACATTAATGTTAGCGGTCTTAGACATAAGATTCACCTACTGATATGTTTGTATCACAGAAGTGAAACAAATGCAACTTTTTGTTACACATTTTAAGAACCGAAGGGCTTTCATGGATTCGATTGTATATGTGATGGAAAGCATGGTTCCTGTTCCGCAGGGGCCTGAGTGTGATTGCGATGGTTGCGGGATCGGCTGCCAGGCATCTTTTGCCTGTAATTTATTATATGAGGAGAAGTGAAAATTGCCGGTGAATTTTATTTTTGTAGCTCTCGGCGGCGCAGCGGGAGCAATGGGAAGGTATGCGCTCAGTCTGCTGCCGGCCAGAACAGAGTTTCCTGTCCTGACTTTTATCACAAATATTCTCGGAGCACTGCTGATTGGATTTATTGCCGGACTTACGGAAAGCAGAGACAGCGTCTCTCCCCGCGCGGTCTTGTTCTGGAAAACGGGAGTGTGCGGCGGATTTACGACATTTTCTACATTTTCGCTGGAATCTTATACGCTGCTTCAGAACAGAAAGTACCTTCTGGGATCAGGCTATATGCTGCTCAGCGTGGTCTGCTGCCTGATCGGTGTACTTTGCGGAAGAAGACTGGCAATGGCTGTCCGTTGACACGGCAGAAAACATGTAAAAAACAAAGAGTTTGTGATGTCATGATTGCTCATCCGATTCCATGCAACCTGTTCCCGGCGAGTACCGGGTTTTCCGTAATTGCAGTACGGATCGATGGACAATCCTCCCCGGGGAAGAAACTTTCCCCAGACTTCGATATATTTCGGAGCGAGCAGCTTTACAAGATCCTTCATTATGATGTCTTTGACCTGTCATTTAGGTCCGCATCTCATCTCAACGAAAATCTTGTGCATGTCATGCGCCTGTGGTATATTTATGAAAATAAAAATCGACAGAGAGCCATCTATCTGGCAAGAGCGGTGACATGTCGGGCGGACGAGACGGCGAAAGTCCGCACGTTTGTTTTGTCTTTTGGACAGGCCTCGTGCTTCTGTAAGTCGCGGGCCCGTTTTTTATTGCACGGCGCAGAGGGGGAGCTATGGATAGTCCTGAATATGCGGTTGAGGGAATGCGCTTTGCGCACAAGCATTCTTCAGTTCATCTGCAGAGATATCTGGCGTTCAAGAGAGCGGCGGACGTAATTTTTTCTTTAATCGCATTTGTCATTTTATGTATTCCGATGATGATCATCGCGCTGCTGATTAAGCTGGATTCATCCGGTCCGGTCCTTTTCAAGCAGGAACGGCTGGGTCTGAACGGTACGCCTTTCATGATCTATAAGTTTCGTTCCATGCGGACGGATGCCGAGAAGGACGGCCCGAAATGGGCGGAGAAGGAAGATAAACGCTGCACGAAAGTAGGCGCGTTTCTGAGAAAATCCCGCCTGGACGAGCTGCCGCAGCTGTTCAATATTCTGAAGGGCGAGATGAGTTTCGTCGGACCGCGTCCGGAGCGGGCATTTTTCTACCATAAATTCACAAAGGACATTCCTGATTTCCCGAAGAGACTGCAGGTGAAACCCGGCCTGACCGGACTGGCACAGGTAAATGGCGGGTATGAGCTCAAGCCGGAAGAGAAGCTTCAATATGACATGGAATATATACAGAGGAGAAATATTCTGCTCGACCTCAAGTGCATGGTGAAAACGGTCAGGCTCGTTTTCACACATGAAGGGGCGAGGTGAAGGAAAAGCTTGTGACAATAGCCTGCGCCGGCTATCCCGGAGCGCGGCTTGTACCTCTGATTTCTGCATGCTATAATAAATTCGATTAATCTGGCAAGGGAAGACAGCTTCAGACAAAGCAGGATTGTCTGCATATTCTTTTTCATTGATTTTGCAAAAATAAAATACTGAGCATATTCTTACAGGCCTCTTGAGCTTCTGTTCATATGAGGACTGCTTTTTGAATTTTGAAGGAAGAACGTGCCCAGGCTCAGTGCTGAAATAAATGAGGCAGGCTGACATGATTGACAAAAAGGCATTTGACAACGCGACACTGATGATCACGGGCGGCACCGGGTCGTTCGGGCATGCTGTTCTGAAACATTTTCTGCGGACTGGCATCAAAGAGATTCGGATTTTGTCCCGCGATGAAAAAAAGCAGGACGATATGCGCCATGAGCTCCAGCAGGCATATCCGGAATATGCGGAAAAAGTGAAGTTTTATATCGGAGATGTCCGCGACATCCGGTCGGTCAGCGACGCGATGCCGGGCGTGGATTATATCTTCCACGCGGCCGCGTTGAAGCAGGTCCCGTCGTGCGAGTTCTTTCCGATGGAGGCCGTCAGAACGAATATCATCGGCACAGACAATGTGCTGCATGCCGCAATCCAGGAGCATGTCAAGAAGGTGGTTTGCCTTTCCACGGACAAGGCGGCTTATCCGATCAATGCGATGGGAACATCGAAGGCAATGATGGAGCATGTTGTATATGCGAATGCCCGCGTATCTGCGGAACGCGGCGGCCCGGTCATCTGCTGTACCCGGTATGGAAATGTTATGTGCAGCAGGGGATCCGTTATTCCTTTGTTCATTCATCAGATCAGGGATGGGAAACCCATTACGATTACGGATCCCGGAATGACCAGATTTCTGATGAACCTGGACGAGGCAGTCGAGCTTGTTCAGTTTGCATTTCTCAATGCGAGGCCCGGCGATCTGTTTATCCAGAAGGCGGATGCGTCGACAATAGGCGATCTCGCCAAAGGTGTGCAGAAACTGTTCGGTGACACCGGAACAAGAATCATTGGAACACGGCATGGCGAAAAGAAATATGAGACCCTTATGACAAGGGAAGAAAGTGTGCGCAGCGAGGATCTCGGGAAATACTTCAGAGTATCACCTGATAACCGCGATCTGAACTATGACAAGTATTTTATCAATGGAGAGATCCGGGAGAAAGAGCCGGAAGCTTATACCAGTCAGAAGACGAAACTTTTAAATGTAGATGAAGTAGCAGAGAAGATGCTCACGACGGATTATGTACAGAGGGAGCTGCATGCCGACTGACGGATCATTGATTTCAAAGACAGATAAGCAGCCGCTGGTGTTCGTGATTATGCCGTGCTTCAATTCAGAGCAGTATATAGGAAGAGCAATCGAATCGGTCATCTCGCAGACATACAGCAACTGGCAGCTGCTGGTTATAGATGATGGTTCGACTGATGAGTCGGTTTCTGTAGTCCGGAGCTTTGCTGAAAAAGATCTGAGAGTGCATATCATCGTAAATGAGAAAAATTTCGGTACCGCAAAGACCAGAAACCGGGGATTTGACTTATTCCGCGGAGATTATGCTGCGCTGCTTGACAGTGACGATATATGGCTTCCTGAAAAACTTGAAAAGCAGGTGAGGCTGGCGGAGAAGAGCCGGGCGGATATTATCTATTGCTCATACCGGATGATTGACGAGAATGGCAATAGATTATGGGATGACTTTATTGTTCCAACGGTGACAGACTTTAATTACATGCTCTCTTCTAGCGTGATCAGCTGTTCCACGGCATTGCTCTCCGGAAATATTGTGGAGCGGTATCGCTTTCCGGAAACACTCTATCATGAAGATTACGCGTTCTGGATGATGCTGCTGCGGGACGGAGCAAAAGCATGCGGTGTACAGGAAGTACTTGCTGAGTACCGGATTCGGGCCGGGTCCCGTGCTTCAGATAAATGGAAGGTGGCGCAGGGACGCTGGCATATTTACAGAAAGGTACTGAAACTTCCGCTCTGGAAGAGCGGGGAGGTCTTTATTCGATATATGTGTAATGGTCTGCATAAGTACAGAAAGCAGGTCAGAAAATGAATATTTTAGTGATTAGTCATAACGTGTTCAGCCGCACATCTGCGATGGGCAAGACACTATCTTCTTATTTTGAAAGATTTCCGACGGATTCTATCGCCCAGTTTTACATCCATTCGGAAGTGCCTGTCAGAGATGATGTCTGCGTGCGTTATTTCCGGTTTACAGATACGGATGCACTGAAAGCCAGACTGCCGTGGAAGGAATACGGGACGGTGTTTGACAGGGCTGACATACAGAATGGACGTCGCTTTTCTCGGACGGATTCCGGCCTCAAGGCCAGGCTGTATCAGAGAGGAAGAAGGAGAACAGCGATGATTTATTTCCTTCGGAATCTGATCTGGAAATCGGCGTTCTGGAAGACAGAGAAGTATCAGAAATGGGTCTCGGACTTCAGGCCGGATATTGTGTTTTTCGCATCCGGAGACTATGCTTTTATGTATGAGATTGCCCGTTATACGGCAGATCTCGCGAACTGTCCGCTGGTTGTTTCCTGTATGGATGATTATTACCTGAAAAAGGGTGAGCAGAACTGGCTTTCGAACCTGGCTCGCGCTTCGTTTATGCGGGATGTCTGCAGGACCATGAAGAGGGCTGATCTTCTGGTATGTATGTGCGACGAAATGAGCAGAGCATATGCGCATATGTTTCATGTAGAGGCACATACCCTGTATACAGGGGTGAAAGCAGCTGCGGACAAGTCAGACGGCTGCGGAACGCAGATCTCTTATGTGGGGAATATCGGAGCGCTGCGTCTGGGTGCTCTGGAGGAAATAGGAAGAGCGCTGGCGGATCTGCATGCTGAGCATGCGCCTGCACAGCTGGATGTATATTCGCAGGAAGGGGATGCGGCAATTCTGGAAAGGCTTAAGCGTGCAAGAGGCATTGCATTTCATGGCCCTGTATCGGCAGACGGGGTAAGAGAAGTTATGAAGCGCAGCATGCTTATGGTGCATGTGGAATCCATGCAGGATCCGGAAGTGAATCCGGCAAGATTTTCTGTTTCTACGAAAATAGCCGAGACTTTGATGAACGGACCGTGCCTGCTTGCGTATGGACGCGGAGGACTGGCGTCTGTTGATTATCTGCAGAAACATCACGCGGCATATGTGATTACATCGAAGGAAAAACTTAAAGAAGGTCTGCAGGAAATCATTACGCACCCGGAGCTCAGGAGCAGGATACTTTATAATGCGAGAGAACTCGCACAAAAGAATCACACAGAACAGAGTGTGTCTGCGTGTGTGTCAGCATATCTGGAACAGGCAAAAGAAAACTTCATTCATGAAAGAGGGGGAAAGGCTTGATGCAAACTGGCAAAAGAATACTTTTTTGGACCGCCGGACTGATCTGTACGCTGATTATGTCCGGGTGCGGGGCGCAGAAGGCTGCGGAGAGCACAGGCTCTTCTGCGGATAGTACGGCTTCAGCCGCGCTGTCAGTTGTGTCTGAAGCAGAGACCGGCAGCCTGCCGACAGAAAGCGGAACCTTATCAGCCGGAACGGAACAGGATTGGGTGATTCCGACACAATATGGTGATCTGCATTTTGACGACCAGTGGCAGGATTCGGTCAAGACCAGCGAGACAGACCAGGACGGAGTGGCAGATGTAGCGTTCACGGCTGAGATAGACGGCAGCAGCTATCCGCTTTTTGACGTAAAAATCGGAGGCGACGGAGATGATGCCGTCGGAACGCTGAAAGACAGTGAGGGAAACAAGCGGAACGTATATATCGAACCGCATGATCTGGATGAAGGAGCAAGTCTCGATGATTCGGAAAAAAATCAGTACTATGCGATGAAAGAATCCGTCAATTATCTGATTGATCATCTCGGATGAGGAAAGGGGGAAGGAGATATGTTCAAAAGGTTTTCAGGCAGGGTTCTGGCCGGTATTCTGACTGCGGCCATGCTTCTGACCAGTGCGCCGGCATCTGTCATGGCAGACAATGTGTCTTCGGGGACAGAAAATGCGGAAAGCACAGCTTCGTCGGAGGAAACTGTGTCCCAGGATGGCAGCGGGAATACAGCTGAGTCAGACAGTTCGTCGGCAAATGCGGAATCCGTCACATCTTCTGCAGCAGAGAATGGGGCAGAAAGCGAGAATACGGCTGCTGTTGATTCCAGCGCGGCGGCCGACAGTTCCGCAGAGACAGAAAGCTCTGCCGGCAGTGAGGAAACGGCGGCAGCCGAGAGCTCGGCTGACACATACGATGTTTTTCTGAAAGATCTGAGCGTTCTCCAGGAATATGCAGATGCATATGCCAAGGCAAATTCCGGAAAGAGCGCCAATGCGCTGATCATTAATTATATCCGGAACGGAGTAGAGAGATATACTACCGACAGCTGGAAGATTATGGCAGGGTCCGATAATACGGATTTTGTCAATTATGTGGCAGAGCAGGACAAAGCGAATAATACGACGGCGTCCGGTCTGAGAAATCTTGGTATTTTTCATCTGACGAAAAATGAATGGACGAGCAGTGAAGAATACGATTTTTCTCATATGTTCGGCATGATGGACATCGCTTCCTATAACGGCGACGTGGACAGTACTACGGCGGATATGGGAGGCTGGGCCGGAGACCTGGTGGATCTGGTGACTTACGTTCATAAGCACTGCGATTCTGTTTCCAGTTACAGCGAATCGAATATCGATGATTTCGCGGATCTGATCGAGAAAAATTATCTGCATGTGGACGCTGACGGAGAAGATTCCTTCGGCGACCTGGACATCCGGGGCGATCTGGACGGCTATTATCTCATGAAGACCATAGCCGGCGGAGGCAGCCTGTCAGATGCTGTGGGCAATTATTTTACAGAAGATCTGACAGAAGCAAACAGGGCGGCTTTTTTCCTGAATCATAAATTTTCCGGTAAGACGACGAAGGCCGATATCCGTGCGGCGATGCTGCAGTCTTATAAGGCCAATCAGGGCTGTCAGCTGCTGGAGGCTGATCGGTCGTTAAACAGCCTTTCAGAGCTTGAGACTCTGCGCAAGGGCTGCGTGTACGCTTTCGCCGATTATCTCTATGATTGCGCGAAAGATCTGCTGAATCCTGGCGATACGCCTGTGACACCTGTTGATCCGGATGATCCCGGGAGTCACGAAAGCAATTCCTATTATACTGTGTTTTCGTCTTCGGCATCGACTCTGGCGCCCGGCGTCACACAGAATATCAAGTATGCAACGACAGCTGACAACAAGCAGATCGTATATTATCTCGCGACTGCTGATCTGAGCAATAAAGATGTGCATATATATGCAAACTACGGGGACAATGACGGATCACAGGCTTCGAGCGGTCTGATGCGGAGAGTGTCAGATCAGATGGCCGCCGCACAGACGAAGCATTCCAATCCGGACGACAAGGATAATTATATCGCGAATTACAATACGATTGCGGGCGTCAATGCGGACTTTTACAATATGAGCACAGGCGTTCCTTCCGGTGTCCTGATTATGGGCGGGAACGTATATAATGATTCATATGCGAATGTGTTTTTCGGCATTACGAAGGATGGAACACCCGTCATTGACAGTGGCAGCAACCGCGATCAGTATGACCTGCAGGAAGCGGTCGGTGCCGGCGCTGTTCTTGTAAAAGACGGTAAAATGGCGGTCAGCACCTCGAATTCTTATTATAATAACCGTGCTTCCAGGACGGCTGTAGGCATTACGGCGGATAATAAGGTCGTTCTGATGGTACTTGACGGCAGACAGGAGCCTTTCTCAGCCGGCGGCAGCGCAGAGGAGGTTGCCCAGATTATGCTTGACGCAGGCTGTGTATCGGCAGCCATGTTTGACGGCGGCGGCTCTTCTACATTTGTTGCGAAGGAGGAAGGAGCTGACAGCTGCAGTGTTGTCAACCGGCCGTCCGACGGATATGAGCGTTCGGTCAGCTCTTCTTTGATGATCGTTTCTACAGCTGAAACTTCAAACGAATTTGATCATGCCGTCATTTCCTCGGACAAGGATTATCTGACGGTGGGAGCAAAGCTTCCGCTTACCGTTTCAGGGGTGAGCAGCTCCGGCAATACAGCCGCTCTTCCGGACGGGCTTACGCTGAAGGTTTCTGATGACAGTATCGGATCATTGGACAGTGATCATGTGTTTACGGCGGCGAAAACGGGCGATGTCGAGATTCAGGCGATCTATAATGGCGCGGTCGTGGGAACAAAGACACTCCATGTGGTCATACCGGACAGTCTCGGGTTCGAGAAATCTAAAATCCAGGCTGTGTACGGGGTTGCCGTTCCGCTTCCGGTTGAAGGCTATTACAAGGGCAATCCGGTAGAGATTTGCGCGGATACTGTCACCCTGTCACTGGATCCGTCCAAGGCCGGATCTATAGAGAATCTTTCATTTACCGGTGATGAATCCTCCGGTGTCAGAGTGGTAAATGTGACGGCGGCACTTCAGGCGGACGCGACAATCACTGCGACAGCTCAGATTTCGTTGTATAAGAATGGAGAAGCAGTATTCGATTTTGATAACGCGACGGAAACCATGGATGATGGCTCTTTCGCGTGGAACCGGGACGTCTCCAATTCCAGCAGTGTCACGACAGATGACGATGGAACCGTGTACAGCGTGAAGGATCCGATGCAGCCGATGGATATCTCATATGTGTTTGCGCTTGATATGCGGGGCATAAAGATACCGGATAAACTGAAGCCTCTGATCAGGCTTCTCCCCGGCGGCGACAGCGATTCGGCGACTGCGTGGCAGTTCATGCTGCAGCTTGCTGAGCGGATCAGCGTCAAGTCGTCAGTTACGTTTGAGCTGACTATAGATGATAATCTGGACATTGATTACAGTAATTTGGTGCTCTCGAACGATTACTTTACACTGACAAGTTCATCATACGATGAGAGCACGCATAAGCTGACGGTTGTGTTCAACTGGATCGATCAGAGCGCAGCCATTGATCCTTCGACGGCTAATCCGATCTGTATCTTAAGTGGCATAAAAGCAAAGCCGAAGAGCGATGCGGCATGGGATTCAAACCATCAGCTTAAGATTACGAATACCGGGAGCTTTGGCTATGATATCTATCTCCGCTCATCTACGCTTTATGGTATCCTGAGCAGCAACACAAGTCTGCAGGAACAGTACGGAGTATATCCGTTTGACAATAAGGATATCATCATTAACGGCCAGACAGAAAAGGGAGGACACTTCGGTACAAAATACATTGATTTCGAAGACAAGTTCACGCTGGATAATACGGACAGAGAAGGCTGGCAGCAGCTTGACGGCAAGTGGTACTACTTTGAGAATAATCAGTATGTGACCGGTATCAAAGAGGTTCCCGGTCAGGATGATGCGGCAAACAAGTATTATTACAGCTTCGGAAGTGACGGCGTTTCAAACGGAAAGGTCAGCGGTCTCTTTGAAATGAACGGAGACCTGTATTTCGCGAAGAACGGCGTCCTGCAGGGCGGCTGGCAGTCTGTGAGCCAGGAAGGAACGGTCAATTATTACTTCTTTAATACCTGGTCTCATAAAGCACTGGACGGAGAACAGACGATCGGTGGCTACCATTATACATTTAAGAACCACATCCTGGTCAGAGGCGACCTTGTTACAAGAAGTGACGGGAATCTCTGGTATATGTGGGCCGGAAGCTGGGCTTCCCAGAGATGGATGACGATAGACGGAAAGAAGTATTATTTCCGCTCCAGCTATAACGCGGCAAAAGGGCCGTACTCATTTAATATCAATAACAAGAACGTTTTTTACGCGTTTGATGAGAACGGAGTCTGGCAGGAAGATGCGAATGGTCTCTGGAACTACGGAAGTGATACCTATCTTGTCAAGGACGGGATTATTGAGGAGTACCCCGGCCTTGTAAAGATTGATGGTTATTATTACTATTTTGATTATATACAGCCGTATAAAGCGGTTAAGAGCAGAACCTACTGGATCTCCAAGACCAATGGTCTGCTGCCGGAGAAGTCTTATACATTTGATGCGAACGGCCGCATTGTGTTCAGCGGCTGGCTGACAGACGGAGACGGCACGACCTGGTGCGATGAAAATGGCAACAGACCGTATGTCAGCACCTGGGCGACGATCGACGGCAAGACGTATTACTTTGACGAAAACGGCTATATCATCAAGGGACTGAGCAGCGAGATCACCGGTCAGGACGGCACGACGAAGGGACAGTATGTCTTTGACTCGTCAACCGGAGAATTCCTGTCCGCGCAGAACGGTCTGTATACCTCCGGCGATGACACATACTGGACAAAGGAAGGCATGGTCGTTCCATACGCCGGCCTTCAGAAGGTAACCGGGACGAACGGAGAGGTCAGCTACTATTACTTCGGGGAAGAGAACAAGGCGGTGAAGAATCTGCCTGAGAGCGGACCTGATCAGTGGATCCCTGTTGAGAAGACGAACGGGCTTCTGCCGTCCTGGGGATATCATTTTGATGAAAACGGCGTAATTCTGCATAACAGCGACACCTCGCTGAACGGTTTTGCGACGGTTGACGGCGTCAAGATGTATTTCATCAACGGCGTACCTGCCCCGATGGGCATGATCACGGTGGACGGAGATACCTACTATGTGACGAGCAAGGGCGTCGTCATGACTGGAAGGAGCTATTACTGCAGCCTGCTGCGGACCGAAGCAGAACAGGCAGCGTTCCCGGTGATCACGACGGCATATAAAGAGGGTACATATACCTTTGATTCCGAGGGCAGGATGGTGCAGCCGGAAGCGCCGAAGAACGGCATCTATGAAGAAGACGGCAGCTTCTACTATTATGTAAACGGCGCCCGCACGTACGGCGGCGTGATGAAGCTTGACGCCGACCATGCGTATTACATCAACGCGTCCGGCGAGAAAGCGGCGCTGACGGCCGGCGACTATTACGCGGCGACCTCGGGCGAGATTGTTCATGCGGCATCTGGCACCGGGACCAGAAAGTACTGGATCAGCAAGACGAACGGCCTTGTGACGGAGAAGTCGTACACCTTTGATGAGAAGGGACTGATGCTGGACGTGCCGGATACGTCGAAGAACGGTCTCTATGAAGAGAGCGGAAGCTGCTGGTACTATCAGAACGGCATTCGCACATACGGCGGTGTGATGAAGCTTGATGCCGATCATGCGTATTACATCAATGCATCCGGAGAGAAGGTAACCCTGACAGCCGGCTATTATTACGCGGCGACGTCCGGCGAGATTGTGCGCGCGGCGGCGGGCGCAGGCACCAGAAAGTACTGGATCAGCAAGACCAACGACCTGCTTGCGGAGAAGAGCTACACCTTCGATGAGACGGGCAGAATCACAGACCCGGCAGTGAAGAAGGCGGAGACGGTCAATGGCATTGTCGAGGAAGACGGCAGCTATTATTACTACCAGAAGGGTCTCCGCACCTACGGCGGCATCATGAAGCTGGAAAACGCGACATATACAACTGCTGACGGGACGCAGGCCGCGCTGGAGGACGGATACTATTACGCGGCGACCTCGGGCGAGATTGTGCATGCAGCGTCCGGTGCCGGGACCAGAAAGTACTGGATCAGCAAGACGAACGGGCTGCTGAAGGAGAAGAGCTATATATTTGATGAGAATGGCCGGATTCTTGATGCAGATTGATTGAAAGGGGATGCAGGGATGGCAGCACTCATGCGTTTTATTTCAGACAATACGGTGGCAGTGTTAGCCGTGCTCTGCATCCCTGTGTCAGGTGTATTTCTGACCATGCAGAGAGAAAAGCTCAGACTGGATAAAGCCTGGAAGGTTTTGGCTGCTTCGCTCGTATATGTCATTTTCGGACTTTTATCACTGGTTATTTTCAGCGTTATCCATGATATACATACGCTGCCGCACTGGTCGATACATCATCAGGGATTATTGATTGTATTCCCTTTGTTTTTTCCATTGTTTGCAAAATGGCTGAAGGCCGATTTTCTGGAAGTTTCGGATGCGCTTTCAGTACCTCTTCCCGGTATTATCGCGATCATCAGAGTGTATTGCCTGATTCGCGGCTGCGACTATGGCAGATATATACCGGGGACTCAGATTCGCTGGCCGGTCAGGGAAGGTGTGATCCTTTTGAATTTCGCCTGCTGCGCAGTATTTCTTTTGTGGAACAGACGAGGTCATGCGAAGGGCTTGATCTTTCCGGTATATCTGATGTTTTACGGCGCATACCGAATTGTGGAGGTACATCTTCGGTATTATGATCTTCCTGCAGCGGAGGATTATGTACTGGCGATTCTATCCATACTGGCAGGATTGTTTATTTTAATGTGGGTGGATGAATTACAAAGAAAGCAGACGAAACGTATCAAGAGAGGGAGGTAAAGCGTATGATTAAGCAGGTGCTGAAACGGTATGTGGCTTTACTGGTGGCGTTTCTGATGGCTGTCTGGCTGATACCAGCGTCATCAGTATCCGCTTTTGCGGCAGATTCTGTGATTTCAGGACTAAGTGACGGCGGTATCGGCCTCACTTATTCCGGCGACGGTATCTGGGAGGCAAATGGAAAGACCATATCTGGCTCAGTGACAGGTGTGGCTCAGCATGGCTGCGATAGTGCGCAGGCGAAAAGTACAACGCTGACGATTACGAACAAGAAATCATCGGCTGCGCCTTTGAAATTTTCATACCTAGTTACTTTGAATGGAGGAAGCGTGAAGGTGACTGGTTCTTCGGGAGCAACTGTTTCCTGGACCAGCAGAGGGGCGTATTCGGAGACACTGGCTGCGGGTGCAACGGTTAAAATTGCACTGACGTCCGCAAAAGGTGCGAATACAACAAGCATTGCCATATCGGATATCTCTATGGTACTTGATGTCGATGCCACTGTTACGTTTAAGCCGGTCGCCAACGGACGCTATACGGTTGATGGCAATAGCATAACGGATACATACACGACCACTGAATCTTCCGCGCATGCGTTTGCGCTTTCGGCGACACCGGCTGAAGGATATAAATTTTTCGCCTGGTACAGTGAAACAGATAGCCGGAACCTGAGTACGAACGCAAACTCTTCGATCAATTTTGAGTCTGACCAGACAGTATATCCTGTTTTTATTTCACAAGATTCTGCACTGTTCGATGTAGGCGGAACAAAGTTTTATGACCTTAATCAGGCTGATGCCTACGCATCTGAGCATGGCAACAAGATTGTTCTGGATACAACAGGTACTTTGAGCTCGGGAAATTATACTATTTCTGCAGCTAACACTTTGCTGATTCCTTTTGATGCGGCAGGGACGACCTATGAAGAAACTCCGGAAAGCGCCGGAAATACCTGGACTACACCAAAGGCGTATAAAACACTGACAATGAGCAGCGGTGTTGCGCTGGATATCAAGGGAAAACTCAGTCTGAGTGCCAAGCATTATGCCGCAGGTGGAGGTGAAACGAATCCAGGAGGTGCACCGACCGGAAACTATGGAGCTATCCAGATGCTTGACGGCAGTTCTATGGTCGTTGAGGATGGCGCATCCCTTTATGCATGGGGATATGTGTACGGCGGTGGCTCGGTACTGGCTAAATCGGGTTCGAATGTGTATGAGAATATGCAGATCAGTGGCTTTAAAGGAGGAACTGCCACGGGCGCAATGCTTGGTAATGCCCAAAAGGTATTTCCGTTTTGCCAGTATTTTATTCAGAATATTGAAGTGCCGCTTACATTTGAATCGGGTGCAAAAGAAACGCTGTATTCTTCTTTATATCTACCAATGATTAAAAGAGTAATAGGAACATCTGTATCTTTTATTGGAAGTGACGGCATGTTTCGGATGAGCAATGGTACAACTCTGACCAAAACATATTATCCGGATACGGATTGGCTTTCGTTTGAACTGAATGGTAGTGCAGCTATTAACGCCTTGAAGGTATCACTTGTGGGTCAGTCTGTTGATTCGGGCTCATATGTGCTTCCAATCATGAACAACTGGGATTTTGAATTGAAATCCGGATCTCTGTCACTTAATCAGGACATGGCGTTTTTGCCGGGGCTTACGGCGACAATTGATAAAGGCGCTGTGATGAGCATTGCATCCGGGAAAAATCTGTATGTTTATGATAGCGACAGCTGGAATGGCCTGGGAGTATCAACAATCAGTTATTCTCCGTCTGAGCATAAAACGAGAACAGCAGCTGATCTGACAGATGTGAAATTGACTGTCAATGGTACGTTTGAAGCTGATGGATATCTCTATACAACTGGTGATGGCGCAGATATTAGCAGCGATGGTTCAGGCAAGGTGGAATTTACCAGTGGTGCCGGGACAAATACCACAACTTACCAGGTAAAATCAGGTGGATCCACCGAATATATTGATATCCCGATTACTTCCGCAAAGCTTCATAACGGAAGTCAGTACGCGGGAACGGATGATGAATACACAGATACTTCTTCGGCTGCAGCCGGGACAACCTATTACTATCACAAGGCTGACGAAAAATGGAGCACGGATAATTCTGTAAAGGTTGCCTTCGATGCAAATGGCGGTTCGGGAACAATGCAGGATCAGTCACTGAAAAACGGTGAGGAGGCGCAGCTTTCCGGAAATACCTTCACGAAGGAAGGATACACTTTTGCAGGATGGAACACGGCAGCCGATGGAAGCGGAACAGCGTACGCTGACCAGGCCAGTGTGACACTGGATGAAGACATAACTCTTTATGCTCAGTGGAAGCCTGCCGAATATACGATCACCTGGAATAATGCGGACGGCACGACGCTTGAAACAGACACTGTGACGTATGGTGAAACGCCGTCTTATACAGGGGCTGCTCCGACCAAAGAAGCAGATGCACAGTATACATATACGTTCAAGGGGTGGTCGCCGGAAGTTACAGCTGTGACCGGTGATCAGACATATACTGCAGTCTATGACAAGACAGTCAGATCGTATACGGTAACCTGGAACAATGCGGATGGCACGACGCTTGTGACAGATACAGTCGCGTATGGTGACGTACCGGCGTATTCGGGCGAAATCCCGACGAAGCCCGGTGACGCCCAGTATTCGTATACATTCAAGGGCTGGACGCCGTCGGTTGCAGCGGTTTCCGGCGATGTGACATATACTGCTGAATACACGGAGAAGACGAATACCTATACAGTCACATGGAACAATGCGGATGGCACGACGCTTGAAACCGACACTGCAGCATATGGCACAGTTCCTTCTTATACGGGAGCAGCTCCGACCAAAGAAGCGGATGCGCAATATACATATGCGTTCAAGGGATGGTCACCGGAAATTGAAGCCGTGACAGGAAATCAGACGTATACGGCAGAATACACTTCAACGCTCAGATCGTACACGGTTACGTGGAAGAACTATGATGGTTCGGTACTCGGAACGGACAATGTGGATTACGGCGGGACACCTGCCTATAATGGGGAGACACCGTCCAGGAACGCAACAGAAGAATATACATACACCTTTACAGGATGGGATCCTGCCATCAGCATGGTGACGGGAGATGTTTCCTATACGGCTCAGTATAAGGAAGAAAAGAGATCCTATACGATTACATGGAAGAACGATGACGGAACTGTTATCAGTACTTCCACGGCCGAATATGGCACGACGCCGAAATTCGAGGGATCAGAACCGACGAAAGACGCAGATGCTGAGTATGAGTACACGTTTACCGGCTGGACACCGGATTATACGGAAGTCGCCGGAGACCAGACGTATACAGCCGAGTATGTCAAGACGAAGCGGAAATATACAGTCACATGGAAGAACTCGGATGGATCGACCCTGAAGACAGAACAGGTCGAATACGGCGCAACACCTGATTTCGGTGGGACACCTTCTATAGACGCGGATGAGCATTACACGGCTGTTTTCAAAGGCTGGTCACCGGATGTTGCAGCGGTAAGCGGTGATGTGACCTACACGGCTGTCTACACTATGGCCGGTGAGAAGCACACGGTTACCTTTGACGCAAACGGCGGCACAGGCAGTATGGAAGCTCAGACTTTCGAATATGGCAAAGATACGGCTCTTACAGCGAATACGTTTGTCCGTGATCATTACATTTTCAAAGGCTGGAATACGAAGGCAGACGGCACAGGAAATGATTATGCGGACGGAGGCTCGCTGAGTACACTGACGGAAGATATGACGTTCTATGCAAAGTGGACGCCGACAGGCTGGAACACGGACGCGAATGGAACGACATGGTATGACAGCAATGGCGACCGGCAGTATTTCGGCACATGGGCGACGATCGACGGCAAGACGTATTACTTTGACGAGAACGGCTATATCATCAAGGGACTGAGCAGTGAGATCACCGGTCAGGACGGCACGACGAAGGGACAGTATGTCTTTGACGCGTCAACCGGAGAATTCCTGTCCGCGCAGAGCGGTCTGTATACCTCCGGCGATGACACATACTGGGCAAAGGACGGCATGGTCGTTCCATACGCCGGCCTTCAGAAGGTGACCGGGACGAACGGAGAGGTCAGCTACTATTACTTCGGTGAAGATAACAAGGCGGTGAAGAACCTGCCTGAGAGCGGACCTGATCAGTGGATCCCTGTTGAGAAGACGAACGGGCTTCTGCCGTCCTGGGGATATCATTTTGATGAAAACGGCGTAATTCTGCATAACAGCGACACCTCGCTGAACGGTTTTGCGACGGTTGACGGCGTCAAGATGTATTTCATCAACGGCGTACCTGCCCCGATGGGCATGATCACGGTGGACGGAGATACCTACTATGTGACGAGCAAGGGCGTCGTCATGACTGGAAGGAGCTATTACTGCAGCCTGCTGCGGACCGAAGCAGAACAGGCAGCGTTCCCGGTGATCACGACGGCATATAAAGAGGGTACATATACCTTTGATTCCGAGGGCAGAATGGTGCAGCCGGAAGCCCCGAAGAACGGCATCTATGAAGAAGACGGCAGCTTCTACTATTATGTAAACGGCACCCGCACGTACGGCGGCGTGATGAAGCTTGACACCGACCATGCGTATTACATCAACGCGTCCGGCGAGAAAGCGGCGCTGACGGCCGGCGACTATTATGCGGCGACCTCGGGAGAGATTGTCCACGCGGCAGCCGGCACCGGGACCAGAAAGTACTGGATCAGCAAGACGAACGGCCTCGTGACGGAGAAGTCGTATACCTTTGATGAGAAGGGACTGATGCTGGACGTGCCGGATACGTCAAAGAACGGTCTCTATGAAGAGAGCGGAAGCTGCTGGTACTATGAGAACGGTATGCGCACATACGGCGGTGTGATGAAGCTTGATGCCGATCATGCGTATTACATCAATGCATCCGGAGGGAAGGTAACCCTGACAGCCGGCTATTATTACGCGGCGACGTCCGGGGAGATTGTGCGCGCGGCGGCAGGAGCCGGGACCAGAAAATACTGGATCAGCAAGACCAACGACCTGCTTGCGGAGAAGAGCTACACCTTCGATGAGACGGGCCGGATCACAGATGCAGTAGAGAAGAAGGCGGAGACGGTCAACGGCATTGTCGAGGAAGACGGCAGCTATTATTATTACCAGAAGGGTCTCCGCACGTATGGCGGCGTTATGAAGCTGGAAAACGCGACATATACGGCTGCTGACGGGACGCAGGCCGCGCTGGAGGACGGATACTATTACGCGGCGACCTCGGGCGAGATTGTGCATGCGGCAGCCGGAGCCGGGACCAGAAAGTACTGGATCAGCAAGACGAACGGGCTGCTGAAGGAGAAGAGTTATACATTTGACGAGAAGGGCAGGATCCTGGACGCCGATGACGGCAAGTAATCGTTTCGTTTACTTGCACATGTAAGGATGACGCAGTATCGTGGATGAATCGGTCAGATTCATAGCTGCGATACTGCGTCTGGTTTTATTATGATGAAGATACTTCAGATCAATAATGTGTATCCGGACGGAAGCACAGGCAAGATTACCGCTGATATACATCACCTTCTTCTGCTTCGCGGCTGTCAGAGCTATGTATGTTACGGAAGAGGTCCCCGCGTCAGCGAGGAGAATGTTACGAAAATCTGCAGCGAGGCATATGCAAAGTGTAATGTTCTTGAGTCTGAGATAACCGGGGTGCCGTACGGAGGATGCCTGCTGTCAACGGCACGCCTGCTGCGGATTATCCGGAAGCTGAAGCCTGATGTTGTACATCTGCAATGTATCAACGAGCACTTTGTCAATATCTATCGTCTTGTCGCATGGCTGAACAGACAGCGTATTCCTACGGTTGTTACGCTGCACGCGGAATTTCTGTATACGGGCAACTGCGGCCACGCCTTTGAATGTGAAAAATGGAAGACCGGGTGCGGAGATTGTCCGAGACCAAGGGCTGCGACCAGAAGCCTCTGGTTCGACCGGACGCATGAAAACTTTCTGCACATGCAGGCGGCCTTCTCGGGATTTGACTCTTTACTCCGGATCGTGGCGGTATCGCCCTGGATTGAAAGCAGAGCGAAAATGTCTCCGATCCTCAGAGATAAACAGTATAGTGTCATATATAATGGTCTGAACACAGATGTTTTCTGCTACAGGGAGTGCCATCGGAAGGAGCTGTTTCCGGGTTGCGCAGGACAGAAGGTTATTCTGCACGTCACTGCTTTTTTCAGTGACAGGGAAGATGACCCGAAGGGCGGTTCTTATATTATCCGCCTTGCCCGGCAATGGCAGGAGCAGAATATTCTGGTCGCCGTTGCGGGACGCTACAAGATTTCTTCTGACAACATCCCGTCAAATTTAGTATTTCTGGGAGCAGTAACGGATCAGACTAAGCTTGCCCGCTATTACTGCGCGGCGGATCTGACAGTGATTGCCAGCAAGAGGGAATCATATTCCATGGTCTGCGCTGAAAGCCTCTGCTGCGGGACCCCGGTAGTCGGGTTTCAGGCGGGAGCTCCTGAAACAATCAGCCTCCCCGGATACAGTGAGTTTATACCGTACGGAGACTGCGCGGGGCTGCAGAGATGCTCGGAGAAGTGGTTACGGAAAGCGGAGACACTGGATAAGAAGGAAATAGCAAGAGCTGCCGCACATATGTACAGCAGAGAGAAGATGATTGATCAATATGAGGCTTTGTACAGAGAACTGCTTGACAGTAAACGGAAGCGTATGGATACGAGCGGTGTGATATGAAACGATTTATTAATAAATTGCGGTATATAAAGATCCGGGATATTCTTTCGCTGTTTCTTCTGATTCCGGCGATTCCGTGTGCATGGTATCTGAAGCGGAAACGTCCGCATATCTGGCTTATCTGTGAGAATGGGTCAGAAGCGAGGGACAACGGCTATTGGCTTTACCGGTATCTCTGCATGGAAAGGCCGGAAACGGATGTGGTTTTTGTACTCGACCGCCACTCACCGGACTATAAGAAAGTGTCTCGTTTTCACAGAGAAATCATACAGCCCGCAGGACTTGTCCACTGGATCTATTATCTGGCAGCTGAATATAATATCAGTTCGCAGAAAGACGGAAAACCGAATGCGGCGGTCTGTTACCTCTTTGAGGTATTCGGGCTGTGGAGAAACAAGCGCATTTTCCTGCAGCACGGCATCACGCATAATGATGTGGAGTTCCTCCATTTTGCAAATACGAGGATGAGTCTTTTTGTGTGCGGGGCAGAGCCGGAATATCAGTATGTGAAAAGATATTTCGGCTATCCGCCGGATTCCGTCAGATATTTGGGATTTCCCCGATTTGACGGGCTGCAGAGCTTTGACAGGAAAAAGATAATACTGATTATGCCATCCTGGAGAAAGAATATTGCGACACCGGGGAATTTTTCAAAGAGGTTGGATACGCCGGATACATTTATTCAGACGAAGTATTATAAAGCGTGGGAAGCATTCTTTAACGATCCTGAGCTGGATTCGTTTCTCGGAAAGGCAGGATATCAGATCTTTTTCTATCCGCATCGCAATATGCAGCGTTTCCTGCCGTTATTTCAAAGTACCGGCAGACATATTCAGTTTGCAGACTGGAAGCATTATGATGTACAGGAGCTGCTGAAGGAGGCTGCTTTTCTGATAACGGATTACTCCAGTATCGCCATGGATTTTGCGTATATGTATAAACCTCTCCTGTATTATCAGTTTGACGAAGAGGATTTCCGGAAATATCAATATGCGAAAGGGTACTTTGATTATGAGAGAGATGGTTTCGGGCCGGTCTGCAGGACGTATCAGGAAGTAAAAGCTGCTATGAAAACATATGCCGCCAGTGATTTCAGGAATGCGGAACCTTACATGGGCAGAGCAAAGGCATTCTTTTCACTTCATGATGGAGAAAACTGTAAACGAAATTATGACGCAATCTGTAAAGTATAGTGATGATCGGCAGCAGGAATATGAAAATACATACCAGGCAGAAAACCTCATGATGAAGGTCATGTATTTTCTGTCCTGTCTTGTCGTACTGGCTCAGGTGCTTCAGATCAGCGGATTGGTCAGCATTCTGATTGCCATCTTATATGCCGCAACATTTGTTCTGTTTGCAGTGTCCTGGATATATGAGTTCAGTATACTGGATGCATTTGCAATCGTTATCGTACTTTTAAGCTTTGTTCATGTGTTTCTGAATGCGCTTGCGTCTGGAAGCAATGTCTCGTTTTCATACCTTCGGAAATGGATTATGTTTTCTTCTACGATTGTGTTTTTTGCGAGTGCGTTTAAGCTGGTTCCGGATGAAAAGCTGTTGAAAGAAGTCAGAGTCGGGAATGTGTGTCTTGCGCTTTTTCTGATGGAAGAATATGTGAGGCAGGGAAGAAGTGTATACTATTTAAACGGAATATATACGGAATATTTAATTTTTCACTTTACGAATCCGAATCTGACGGCGCTGTTCCTAGGAACTATTGCTATTTTTGAAGTGTGCAGAGTGTATTCTTGCCGCGGCGTACAGATGAAAGTGCTGCACGCTGCGCTTGCCGCTGTTATGATTTTTTTTTCCGCGGAGACGCAATCGAGAAATATCCTGCTCGTTATGACAGTCTTTGTAATTCTGTTTCTTGTGCTGTTGATCAGAAAGCAGCGTGAGCTTAAAAGAAGCTGGCTTGCCGCACTGCTGGTTTCTGTGTATCCTTTGTTTTTTTCCTTAATCTATTTAAGAACGATCAGTTGGATCAAAAGAGAAGGTTTTTTATCGTTTTTAGTGGAGAAGGGAAAAGAATTGTCATCTCGGACAAATATCTGGCAGACAGCTTTCAGCCAGTTCCGGGAATCGCCGCTTCTGGGAGCTTATTATCAGATGAGCGGTGGAACCGGTCTGTCGCAGGCGCATAACACAGGTGTTGATATCCTTACATCTTACGGTCTTATACCGTTTATACTTGTGAACGTATTTCTGGTGCAAGTCATGTATCGCTCGGGACAGGCGATCGCCAGAGAGAATTTTATATACCTGGCGGCATTCGCCTGCTGCCTGCTCATGGGGACCGGCGAGGCGGCGCTCTTTTCAGGAGGACTTTGCATTCAGATTTTTGTCGGCACATTTCTGATACTGGCGAATTTCGGAGAAAAGAAGGAGGCAGAGGAAACATGACTATGAATGTCATGCACTTGTTAGCCGATGCGGATACAGGCGGAATTGAATCACTTTGCAAGGATTATAGTATATACTCGGCACATCACAATATTTTTGTTGTTTTATGGGGAGAAAATGGCATTTATGCGAAGCTCATGCGGAGTCATGGCGGTACTGTCATGGAATTGCATGCGGACAGGAAGAAAGTCACGGAAGTATACAGGGAGCTGTGCGCAATTGTCAGGCGGTATGCAATTAATACAGTGATTGTACACCACCCGAGACCTGTCATGCACATATATATGCATCTGCTGAAAATCAGATTTGGCAGACTCAAAACCATTGCATATGCGCATAGCAGAGCGGAGGATATGTGCCGCCGTAATGTCAGGAGAGGACATGTCTTAAAAAGAGTGGTTCTGGCGCTGGCGTTCAGGCACAGCACGCAGGTAGTTGCAATTTCAAATGCTGTCCGGCAGAGTCTGATCGACTATTTCCATGTACCGCCCCGGATGATCAAGGTTATATATAATGGGACGGATACGTCAAGGTTCGTACCCGTCATGGACAGAAAAGCTGATTCTATTCGCCTGGTTTATGTAGGCCGTCTTGTCCGGGAAAAAGGAGTTCAGACGACACTCGAATGTCTGAGCCGGGTACCTGGAAATCTTAAATGGACATTCGATATCGTCGGTGACGGCACATATAAAGCGGATTTGGAACAGCAGACAGTTTCACTTGGCCTGACGGACAGAGTGCATTTTCTTGGTATCCGCAATGATATACCGGATGTCTTGAAAGAGGAAGATGTCTTTATCCATATGCCGGAATGTGAAGAGGGATTCGGCATTACCGTTATTGAAGCTATGGCGGCAGGGCTGCTCTGCATCTGCTCCGCAAAGGGCGGAATACCGGAAATAATCAAGGATCATGAAAATGGCATTCTGGTTCACTCGGGAGCGGAGCTTACAGAAGTATTGACACATATTTTGACAAATGACAATTTTGAAAGTCTGAATCTGATCCGTATGCATGCGATTGAGCGCGCTGAGGATTTTGATATACGGACATTTACGAAGAATCTGGATGATGCCATCAGTGCTTTATCATAATTGGTCGGGGAATGCTGAAAGTTATATTTGTATCCAATTTTTATAATCAACATCAGCAGCCTTTTTCTGAGGCGATGAACAGGCTGACATCTGCATACAGGTTTCTTTCCACAGAGCCTGTTCCGGAACATCTGCCCGGCAGGGAAGCAATTCCGGAGCCGCCGTTTGTTATGCATTTTGATACGGACGAGGCGGCTTGTGTGAACGCTGTTGCTTCTTCGGACGTTATCATCATTGGCTCTGTATCAAACCGGATCCTGAAGCGCTGCTTGCGCGCCGGCAAGCTTACGTTTTTCTATTCCGAAAGACCGTTGAAGGAGGGGGAAGAGCCGCTTAAAAGGGTACCCAGGTGTCTGAAGTGGCATCTGCAGGGAAGAAACAGGCCGAATTGTTATCTGCTCTGTGCCGGCGCCTATGTCGCCGGCGATTTCGAGGCGTTCCATATGTTCCGGAACCGGCGTTATAAATGGGGATACTTTCCGCCGCTTCGAACCTATCCGAATCTGGGAGAACTGATGCGGAAAAAAGATCCGACGGAAATTATCTGGTGCGGACGTTTCCTTGAATGGAAACATCCGGAGGCAGCTGTGAGTGTGGCCGGAAGACTTCTTCGTGAACATATCCTGTTTCATATAAAGATGATCGGTTCAGGAGCGCTCGAGGACGAACTAAGAAGTTCTATCCATAGCCATCATCTGGATTCATATGTGGAAATCGCCGGCGCAATGACACCAGAGGAAGTGAGAGACAGCATGGAACATGCCGGAATCTTTCTATTTACCAGTGACAGAAAAGAAGGCTGGGGAGCTGTTCTGAACGAGGCCATGAACAGCGGCTGCGCAGTAGTTGCCAACGATGCCGCTGGATCGGTTCCATTCTTGTTACAGCACTTCGTAAATGGTTTTATATACCATGACGGTAGCGATGAGGAGCTGTATGCCTATCTGAAACAATTGTTAGTGCATCCTAAGGAGCAGAGAAAAATGGGGATCAATGCATATCATACAATAGCTGAAGAATGGAATGGAGCGTATGCAGCCGGGAGATTTTTAAAGCTTTGCGATGGTATACTGAATAACGAGGGATCATTGACTTTTTTTCCCGATGGTCCCTGCAGCAAGGCAGAAGTGATTCATACTATAATATGAGAAAAGAAACTGTGAGAAAGCTGACACGATGAAGCTTAGAGGAATGTTCCGGAATAAAGTTGTCCAAAATGCCGGGTGGCTGATAGGTGGGAGGATTGTAAACAAGATACTGGCATTTTTTGTCAGTATTCTTACAGCACGCTTTCTGGGACCCGGCAATTATGGATTGATCAATTACGCAGCCGCTTATACTACTTTTTTCGCTTCTCTATGTACTTTGGGTATTAATTCTGTAATTGTTAAAAACTTTGTGGATTACCCGGAGGAGACAGGAGAAACAATCGGCACTACGCTGGGCCTGAGAGCGATTTCGAGTGTGTTGTCTGCTGTTATGATCATTGGAATCGTAAGCTTGATAGACCACAATGAGCCAGTGACCATTGCAGTCGTCGCATTGTGTACGATAGGAATGGTCTTTCAAATTTTTGATACTTTTAATTATTGGTTTCAGGCTAAGCTTGAGTCGAGATATTCTGCTATAGCTTCTGTCATCGCATATGCGGCCTATTCTGGATATAATATTCTTCTCCTGATACTGGGAAAAGGAGTGGAATGGTTCGCTTTGGGAACCGCGTTCGAGTATATTATTTCCGGTATTGTATTGGCGGTGGCTTATTTTTTGAATGGAGGCCCGCGGCTTTCATTTTCAAAGAGAAAAGGAAAGCAGCTGCTGACAAGCAGCACACCGTTTATTATTTCGGGCTTAATGGTTGCGGTTTATGCAAGTACGGATAAGCTGATGCTGAAACAAATGGAGGATTCCAGTACAGTTGGTTATTATTCTCTTGCTTCTTCATTAAGCGTAGCCTGGGCTTTTATTCTGTCTGCGATTATTGATTCTTTGTACCCGGGGATTGCCGAGAGTTATCGGGTTGATAAAACACTTTACCAGCGCAGAAACAAACAATTGTATACAATCATATTCTATATGTCCTTTTTTATGTCTGCGCTGATTTCAATATTTGCATCGCCTCTGATACATATTCTATATGGCAGTGCATATGAGGCGGCAGTCGTTCCGCTTAGAATTACTGTATGGTATACAGCTTTTTCCTATTTGGGAGTGGCAAGGAACGCGTGGGTGGTGTGTGAAAATCAACAGAAATATCTGAAATATCTTTATATGGGCGCTGCCGGGATGAATGTATTTCTGAACTGGCTGTTTATCCCTGTGTGGGGGGCATCAGGTGCAGCTTCTGCATCGCTTGCAACAGAAGCGGCAACAATTACAATACTTCCGGCGATGATCAAGTCAATGCGGCCAAATGTCAGATTAATGATGGATGCAGTGTTGTTAAAAGACGTATTTCCGGTTCAAAAGGATGCACCGAGAAAGTAAAAAGAATATTTCTTGGCAGGAAGTGATTCCTAAAGGGATTTGACTCCGTAATAGGATCTTCGAACGAAGACAGCATTGAAAATAAGGCGTATAATAAAAAATAGTTTTTTGAAAGGATTTCAGGGGGATGAATCCAAAAAATAGTAATGTGCGGATAATTACCATCAGAGATCTCTGGAGTATCTTCGTCCACAGACTTTTGATCATTATTCTGGCAGCAGCTGCAAGCGTGGCAGGCTTGTATGCATTTAACAAAATAATGTATGTGCCGCAGTATTCCTCTACGGCGACTATCTATATTCTCCGGCAGGGAAATGAAAGCAATACGACTGATACCAACAATGACTTTTCACTGGCTCTCAGCGTTGTCAATGACTGTACATATCTTCTGAAAAGCCATACGGTGCTGGATCAGGTGATTCAGGATCTGTCACTTAACCTGACCTATGAAGATCTTTACAAGAGGATCACAACCCATAATCCGGAGGAAACACGAGTCCTGGAAGTGACGGTCACAGCTGATTCACCGGATGAAGCGAAGACAATCGTTGATGAGGTCTGCACAATCGGATCAGAGAGCATCGAAAACGCGATGGGATTCCAGCAGGTCAATCTCTATGAGTACGGCACGCAGAATTCGCAGCCGTCAAATAGGATGCAGATGAAAACGTATGCGATTGTAGGCCTGATTGCCGGCGTCGCGGTGTATCTCATCTTTGTCATCGCATATCTCCTCGATGATCATCTGCGTTCCGATGAAGAGATTGAGAAGACACTTGGTGTGACGATTCTTGCCGATATCCCGAACGCCAATCACAGCGGCAAGGGCAAGTACGGCTACTACGGCAAGTATTACAGCGCATACAGGCAGTCGGAGAAGGGCCATGGGCGCCGGAAACGGGGGGAAGGCACATGAATGAGACGAAGCTTAAAATTCCCGGAGAGAATGATTTCTTTACGCAGGAGGCATATAAGACACTGCGAACGAATCTGCAGTTCTGCGGGCAGGATATTCATGCCATCATGGTCACGAGCTGCAGCGAGAACGAGGGCAAGACAACGGTGTCACTCGGTCTCGGGAAGAGCATGGCGGAACTTGGAAAGAAGGTATTCGTCATCGATGCAGATATGCGCAAGTCCGTGATCGCCGGCAGGAATGCTGATGTCAGATTTCCTGCGGGACTCAGCGAGGTGATTACCGGGCAGGAGTCGCTCGACAACTGTCTGTATGCGACGCAGTATCCGAATCTGACGCTGATGTTTTCGGGGCAATATCCGCCGAACCCGGTTGAGCTCTTGAGCGGCCGGTACTTTGATGCGCTGATTGCGGGAAGCCGCAAGACATTTGATTATATCATCATCGATACGCCACCGCTCGGCAGCGTGATTGACGCCGCCGTGATCGCGCCGAAGTGCGACGGAGCGATTCTGGTGATCTCGGACCAGTCTGTCGGGCGCAGGCTGGCCCTCGATGTGGTAAATCAGCTGAAGAAGAGCGAGTGTCCGATTCTGGGTGTCGTGCGCAACAATGTGAAAAAGAAAAATGACAGGTACTACTACAAGAAATATTATTGAGGACGGCATGCGTGTTCTTGTCACCGGCGCGGACGGCTTTATCGGCCGCAGTCTCTGCGCGCGTCTTGAGACCCTTGCCGACGGGCGGGACCGCACGCATCCGGAGCTCAGGATTGAGGAGATCTTCCGCTGGACGCGGCATACGACGGAAAATGACAGGCGGAGATACTGCCGTGAGGCGGATTTTGTCTTCCACCTGGCCGGCGTAAACCGCCCGAAGCATGCGGAAGACTATATGCCCGGCAATCAGAAGCCGCTTGAGGAGCTGCTTCATTTTCTGGCGGAGGGAGGCAATACGTGTCCCGTCATGCTGGCCAGCTCCGCGCAGGCTTCTCTTTCCGGCCGTTTCGCGGGCTCGGCCTACGGGCAGGCGAAGCTTGCCTGCGAGAGGACGGCCGCCCGCTATGCACAGGATACAGGAGCGGAGGTGCTGATCTACCGGTTTCCGAATGTATTCGGGAAATGGTGCCGGCCGGATTATAACAGCGCTGTCGCGACATTCTGCCATCATATTGCAAATGACCTGCCGGTGCAGGTCAATGATCCGTCTACGGAGCTTACGCTCGTTTATATCGACGATCTCGTGGAGGAGATGCTGCGGGCGCTCTCGGGACACCCGCATGCGGAAAGTGCACTGCCGTCTGATGCGGCACACGATACAGTGCATATGCCGGAAGACTCGGCGCGCATGACGGATGGCAATGCCGGTGATGACGGTGCATCCGGTTGCCCGGAAAATGATCTGGAATCACATGTCTGCCGGTGCAGCGTGCCGGTGACGTATAAGCGGACGCTCGGCGAAATCGTATCCCTGCTGCGGTCATTCCGGAACGGGCTGGAGCAGATGAACATCCCGGAGCAGCCGGAGGGCTCATTTGAAAAGAAGCTCTGCGCCGCATGGCTGTCCTACCTGCCGGAGGATAAGATCGCTACGCCGCTTCAGATGCATGCGGACAGCCGGGGCAGTTTTACGGAACTTCTGAGGAGCCGGGCCTGCGGGCAGGTGTCTGTGAATATCACAAAGCCCGGCGTCACGAAGGGCCAGCACTGGCACAATACCAAGTGGGAATATTTTATCGTGGTGGCCGGGCACGGCCTGATCGAGGAGCGAAGAATCGGATCGGACGAGAAGCTGGCGTTTGAGGTCAGCGGCGAGCGGATCGAGGCCGTGCGGATGCTGCCGGGATATACGCACAGCATCAGGAATCTCAGCGGCACGGAGGATCTTGTCACCGTGATGTGGGCAAATGAACAGTTCGACCCGGAGCGGCCGGACACATATCATGAGGATGTATAAATGCAGACTTTAAAACTGATGACGATTGTCGGAACGAGACCGGAGATCATCCGGCTGTCGGAGATCATCAAGTGCTGTGACAGGTATTTCGATCAGATTCTGGTGCACACGGGACAGAACTATGATTACAATTTAAACGGCGTTTTCTTTAAGGATCTGGGACTGCGCGATCCGGATTATTATCTCGACGCGGCGGGGGAGGATCTCGGCTCTTCAATCGGCAATATCATTGCGAAGACATACGCGCTGATGGTGCAGGAGAAGCCGGATGCGGTGCTGGTGCTCGGCGACACCAATTCCTGCCTGTCCGCGATCGGCGCGAAGCGGCTGCATATTCCGGTCTTTCACATGGAGGCCGGGAACCGCTGCAAGGACGAGTGTCTGCCGGAGGAGACGAACCGCCGGATTGTCGATATCATAAGCGACGTGAATATGTGCTATTCGGAGCACGCGAGGCGGTATCTGGCCGAGTGCGGGCTGCCGAAGGAGCGCACATTTGTGGTCGGCTCGCCGATGGCGGAGGTGCTGCACAAGAACCTGCGCCAGATCGAGGAGAGCGATGTGCTTGCGCGTCTCCATCTGAAGGACAGAGGCTATATTCTGCTCTCCGCGCACCGCGAGGAAAATATCGATACGGAGAAGAACTTCATTTCTCTGTTTACGGCGGTCAATAAAATGGCAGAGACCTATGATGTTCCGGTGCTGTATTCGTGCCATCCGCGCAGCCGGAAGCGGCTGAAGGAGAGCGGCTTTGCGCTCGATCCGCGTGTCATCTGCCATGAGCCGCTGGGGTTCCACGATTACAACTGTCTGCAGATGCACGCGATGGCGGTCGTGTCTGACAGCGGGACGCTGCCGGAGGAGAGCAGCTTCTATACGTCGATCGGAAAGCCGTTTCCGGCGGTGTGTATCCGCACGTCCACGGAACGGCCGGAGGCGATGGAGCAGGGATGCTTCCTGCTCGCCGGCGTGCAGACGGAGACGCTGCTGCAGACCCTTGACATGGCGATCCGGATGACGGCTGCCGGGGAGTGCGGCGCGCCGGTTCCGGCATATACGGACGAGAATGTCTCTTCGAAGGTTGTGAAGATCATCCAGAGCTACACGGGCATCGTAAACCGCATGGTGTGGCGGAAATACTGAGAATGCCGCGCACGACTCATTTTCAGTCTTGACGCACACCGAATCCCCGTGCTATAGTGATCAGGCACGGCGGCTGGAGAGACAGCAGTAAAATGAAATATACGCCTGAGACTGCCACCGGGTAGTATTTGTATCAGGGCGTCACCTCATTCCGTAAGGTCTTAGAAGGAGTGATGTTAGCATCGGGCGAATCTAGCCAATAAGCATCGGACTAATTCGACCAATTATTATCGGATTAAATAAACCAACGCACCAGCAGCTCCTTGATAATTAAATACTGGTTTCCGGTATCAGTTCACCGACGTGAACATCAATCTTTTTTCTTCCGGAACCCCGAAAGCTGTTTCCGTGCATCGAGATGACGAGGCATTGATCGAAGAAACGATCCATAGCGCTCTTGAGTGCTTCCTCATCAGAGAAGAAATCAACCCATCTGTCAGGTTCAACATTGCTGGTGAGAATCATCGTGTTCGGTACATCCTTGCTGTAACGACGATCTACGACATCGAAGAACAGCCGTGTGTTCTCTTTGTCGAAGTCGCAGTAGCCGAATTCGTCGATAATCAGACAAGTAGGCTTTACCAGGCGGCGGATGATTTTTTCTCTCTGACCGTCCCTCAGAGCCGCGGTAAACTTATCGTTCATTTCCGAAGCTTTCAGGAAATAGGTTTTATAGCCCTGCTTACAGCACTCATAACCGATAGCCATGGCCAGATGCGTTTTCCCGATTCCCTGCGGTCCAACAAGCAACAGATTCTGCCGGGCCTCCAGCATCGATAGCGTCTGAAGATTCTCCAGCTCGTCAGCCTCGTGTCCGTGAAAACGCGTGAAATCGAAATTATCAAATGTACACGGATGTTTCATTGGAAGCCGACTCAGATTCAGCATCATCTCTACGATGTGGGCATATTTCTTTTCGCTCATCATTCTGAAAAGCTGGTGAATGTAATAAACGGTGTCATAACTAAGGCTGTTATCCTGAGTGAATTTCGCCATTTCTTCAGCTGTGATATCCAGCTTGAGATCCTTTGCCATTGCTCCGATCTCTGCGAAGAGAGAAGTAGCATCTTTATTATTCATGCCATCTGCCCTCCTCCAGATTGAACTGATCAAACCATGGATCATGACCGGATGGCTTTTTCTGATGAATGCTGTTTTTAACAGGTGCGGTAGGCTCCTCTTCGGGTTCCGGTTCCGGATACTGGTCGGCGCAGAACGCGTCCTTCTTACTCCAGGTAACGTTATGATGCGTGAGTTCATGCCGCATATCGCGATCATAAATGTAAAGCGTATACCCGTCACGCATGACACGACAGATCTTCTGGTTATAACCGTAAGGAACGCCGAATCTTCTTCCTTCGTAATTAACGAAGCCGTCGAACGAGATGCTTCTTTCCGGTGCCAGATAGAGGCGGATCTCATCAGTGAGTTCCAGGCGGGTTGTTTTCTGACAGCATTCCTGATTATGCATCTGGATCGGTACACCGTCATGTGCCTGATGGTATCGGTTATTCTGATCCAGACACCAATGGTCTGCCTGATAGTTCAGGTCGGTCAGTTCTGTAAAAAATCTTCCCGGAAGAAAGTTCTCTTTCACGAAACGCACAAGCCTCTCAGAAGCGCCTTTGGTGAACGGATGCCGTGGTTTGCAGAGTTTTGTTTCAAACCCCACAGTGTTCATAAACCGCTCGTAATCCTTCTGCCAGACTGGATGTCCATCGGAGGAGCGCCCGATAACAACACTCTTCATGTTGTCCGTAAGAACATATCTTGGAATGCCCATCATCAGAAAAGCATGCAGCATGCCGATGAACAGATTTTCCTGCCGTGCGTTAGTAAAGAACTCGATATAGCACATACCGCAATGGTGACAGATCATTACGAAGCAGGCCAGACGATAAGCCTCGCCATCATTGGTTTTAGTGGTAGCATAAAAATAGGACAACTTAAACATGACCTTTTCACATAGAGTACAATAGAGATGGAGGAAAAGGATCATGGCGAAGAGATACTCACAACAGTTCAAGGATGACGCAGTTCAGTACAGGAAGGATCATCCAGAGATGACACTGAATGATACAGCCAATCATCTGGGAATCAGCGTATCTGCACTTAAGCATTGGTTGTCATCGGCGAACAAGAATGAAGGAACTGTAGATTCACGTGGCTCCGGCAATTACTCCAGCGACGAAGCAAAAGAGAACGCCCGCCTGAAACGACAGCTGCGTGATGCAGAGGACGCTCTTGAAGTCCTAAAAAAAGCCATCGGTATCCTGGGAAAATGACCGTTGCTGTTTATACCGCAACCCGTGATTATACAGATGAGGTGCGGCGTAACAATCCGAAACGCCGGGTTTCGATCAGCGGGATACTGCATTATATTGGCGTTTCCACATCGGGGTATTATGCCTGGATACGGCATAAGCCATCAGTTTCTGAAACACGCAGAGACCAGATGAAAGATAAAATACAGGATATTTATCAGCGTTCCTACCAGATCTATGGAGCGCCAAAAATCACCGCTATTATGCAGCAACAGGGCACCCCAATCAGCGAGCGTACTACCGGCAAATATATGCGTGAAATGGGAATACGCGCACGGTGGGTAAAGCACTGGACACGCACCACAACCAACTCCGATTTCGATCTTCGATTGAAAAACATCCTGAATGAACAGTTTAATCCGTCCAATCCGGATCAGGTGTGGGTGTCTGATATCACCTACATCTGGACAGATAATGGTTTTGTATATCTCACAAGCGTTATGGACCTGTTTTCAAGGCGGATTCTGGCATGGACGCTCAGCAGCACGCTAGAGGCAAAATACGTCGTAGAAACGATCCAGAAGGCGATCAGAGAGCGTAATGGGGTCAGGCCGCGGATATTCCACAATGACCGTGGATGCCAGTATGTATCTCAGGAGTTCCTCAATGCCACTCGTGAAATGACCAACAGTTATTCCAAGAAGGGATATCCATGGGATAACGCCTGCATTGAATCATTCCATGCGTTGATAAAAAGAGAATGGCTTCGCAGATTCAAAATCAGAAATTATGAGGAAGCATACCGCTATATTTTTGAATACATAAATACATTTTACAATACTATCCGTATTCACAGCCATTGTGGATATCTGTCACCTGATCAATACGAAAAGAAGTATTTAGATCACATGGAGAAAGCAGAACAAAAATTGGCATGATAACGATGCAAAAGGTCACATTTAACTTGTCCGAAAACTTGACATAGGACCAGTCTCGCCGGAAACAGAATTCCGCAGAAAATGCAGGACACGCTGATGACGGCGAATGCGCTGGCTGTCCTTTTCCTTGGCGTTGCCGGCGTAATGGCGAAGATGCTGACCATCTCGGACGGTACTCTTTCCACCAGCGGCACGATGATGATGGTGATCAGCCTGGCGGTTGGCGCTGTGATCGGCGAGCTGCTGGACATTGAAGAAAAATTCAATATGTTCGGTGAGTGGCTGAAGGCAAAGACCGGGAATGCCCGGGACAAGAATTTCGTGAATGCCTTTGTCACGGCCTCGCTCACCGTCTGTATCGGTGCCATGGCTGTCATCGGCTCGATACAGGACGGTATGTATGGCGATCACTCGATTCTGTTTGCCAAGGCAGTTATGGATTTCATCATCATTCTGGTGATGTCTGCCTCTATGGGAAAAGGCTGTGCATTCTCGGCAATTCCGGTGGCTGCTGTACAGGGCTGCATGACGGTCCTTGCCCGGCTTCTGCAGCCGCTCATGACCGATGCCGCGATGACAAACCTGTCCCTTGTCGGGTCCGTTCTGATCTTCGCCGTTGGTGTCAATCTCCTGTGGGGCAAGAAGGTGAGAGTTGCCAATCTGCTGCCGGCGCTGATTATTGCTGTGGTCATGGCGTATATTCATACTTGATATTCCGGGACTGTGAAAAAACACAGACCCTTCCGAAGATGCGGAAGTCACCCTCCTGCGGATTAACCCGGATCGGCTCATATTTCCTGTTCAGAGAGATCAGAAATGTGCCGCGCGGACTGCTTTCGAATTTCTTGATGTAGGCATTGCTGTTCCATGAAAAAATGCCGATCTCTCCGTTCTCCAGCGTCTCCTGACTGTGCACGAGCACCATCTCATGATCGTGAAATTCCGGCTCCATGCTGTCGCCGCTGATCGTGACGGCAAAGTCGGCATTCCCTGCATGCTCTGCAGGGAGTTCGATCGTCGTATAATAATCCGAATCCAGAAAATTTCCGGTTCCTGCGGAAACCCGCGTGTCATACAGGCGGAGTTCCCGCATTTTTTTGTGCATGGAGGATAGATCACTGTAAGCGGTGATACGGGTTCCCTTCGCATAATTGACCGGATGCGTGAGAAGCCTGATATAGGAGAGTACCAGCTGCTTTCCCTCGTCGTTCAAATCGGCCAGGGGATCATTCGGATTGCTGCCAAAGTACTCCTCCACACAGTCCGGGATCCCCAGAATCCGGCAGACATGCATGAAGACATGGGCGCTGGGTTCACTCCGGCCCTTCTCCCAGGCGGAAATTGCCTTTGAGCCGAGTTCAATCCCGTCATCCTCCAGTCTGTCGGCAAGATCGATCTGCGACAGATGTGCCTTTTTCCGATATGTTGATATAATTGCTCCGATATTTTTCATTGAATTTAAGTGCGGGTCTCATAACTGAAGCGATTTGTCTCAGTTGGGAAGAAGCACCCAGCCTCCTCTCTTAAAATTATAGGAAGTAATCAATATGTTTCCGAGGCTGCCGGAAAAAAGTGCGGCAGCCTGCCGGTTCGATTTTAATTTCAATGCTTAGAATATGCAGACTTCCGAGGCGCATAAGAAGTGTGTTATCCATATATGCATGATACCATATCCCTGCCCTGATATCAAGCATGAATCTATTTATAAAAGAATAATATCTCAAATTAGCTATTTACATCTAAAAAAAATAGATTTATACTCAGCGTGTACAGGGGGAAAGCAGAGCCGGGATTTCAGAAATGACATTCTGAGCTGGAGTGGGTGACTCTCTACTATGATGGCTGCAGAGAAATCACTGAGGCATCAGGCATACGGCAGCCCCAGACTGTGGCTGCCTTTGAGGAGAGACATAATGCGAGACGCAGAGGGTGAGACAGATCAGGTCCGGCCACGTCCGGGTTTTCTGAATAAACAATTGAATCCGACAGAAAAATCGGAGGACGAAGAGCGCATCATTCTCCATATCGACTGCAACTGCTTCTATGCCTCTGTGGAAATGCTGCATCATCCGGAGCTTTCGGGGAGACCGCTCGCGGTCGGGGGAGATCCGGAGGCACGCCACGGCATAGTTCTGACCGCCAATTATCTGGCAAAGCGGAAGGGAGTGAGGACCGGCATGGCGCTCTGGCAGGCAAGGCAGGCTTGTCCGAATGTCATTTTCGTGCCGCCGCGGATGGACCTTTATATCCGGTTCTCCAGAATGGCGAGGCGCATTTACAGGGATTATTCCGATCAGGTTGAGAGCTTCGGGCTCGATGAGTGCTGGGTGGATATTACAGACTGCTGCAGGCTTCTTGGAGATCACACGCGGACGCTTGCGAACGGCAGGCGGATTGCAGAGGAGATCAGCGGCCGGGTAAAGCGGGAGCTCGGTATTACCGTCAGCATCGGCGTCTCCTGGAACAAGATCTACGCAAAGCTTGGGAGCGATTACAAGAAGCCGGACGCAATTACGGTCTTTGACCGCGGCAATTATAGAAGGCTGATCTATCCGCTTCCCGTATCTGATCTTCTGTATGTGGGAAGCCGGACGAAACGGAAGCTCCAAAATTATGGGATCCGCACGATCGGAGAGCTGGCAAATGCAGACCCGGCGCTTCTGCACGAGTGGTTCGGCAAGGTCGGTCTCATGCTGTCGATGTTTGCCAGAGGCCTCGATGAGACGCCTGTGAGTGAATATGGAGAAGCTGTACCGGTCCGAAGTATCGGGAACAGCACGACAACACCCAGGGATCTTGTAAATTCTGAGGATGTGAAGCTGGTGCTGTACCTCCTGTCCGAGAGCGTCGCGAAACGGCTGCGGGAAAATTGCCTTGAGGGACAGGTGGTGGAGGTCTATGTGCGGGATAATGGTCTTGCCAGCTTTCATCAGCAGAGAAAGCTCCGTGCGCCGACTTGTATTTCTGCGGAGATTGAGTCGGAGGCTGCAGGACTTTTTTCAGAGCTCTACCGGTGGGAGAAGCCGATCCGGAGCATCGGAATCCGCGTGGCGGATCTGAGACCGGTGGGAGAGCCGCGGCAGCTGAACCTCTTTGTGGACGAGTCGCGCCGGGAGAAGCTTCTGTTGGCGGACTCTATGACAGAGAAAATCCGCAGCCGGTTTGGCTTTTATGCCATCCAGCGGGGCATCATGTACAGAGATCCGTTTCTGTCGTCACTTGACGCAGCGGCGGATGATCACATGATTCACCCGCACTCGTATTTTGAGCGCGGAAGCCGGACCGGGTGTGAGAAGCTTCTGGCAGTCAGCGATTCTGTTTGAGGTCAATTGCTTCTGACGAAGGGCTGTACAGGCATGGATGAGAACTCTGGAGCACTTCCGTCAGTGTGTCGATGCCTCGAAGTCCTGCACTGGCATGGATGAGAAAGTCAGGCTGTATGCAGAAGGAAAGAAGGAACAGAGAATGGGTGTATATGATTATCATCATGACTCGGGAAAATCAGACCGTCCGGAGATGCCGGCACTTTATGAAAAACGTCAAGAGGTAACGGAAGGCAATCCGTACAAGGCGTATGTCGAGGTGCAGGCGGACTTTTCGGCAGACGGCGTACTCACGCCGCTTCTGATTGTCTGGGAGGATGGAAGGCGGTACCCGATCGACCGAATCCTCAGGATGGACAGGAGGGCGAGTCTTAAGGCGGGCGGTGCCGGAATCCGGTACCAGTGTATGGTCTGCGGAAATCCGATTTCGCTGTACTATGAGGAGAACGGACTCTGGTTCGTGGAGAGAAAGATTCCGAAGACAGAGTGAGGAAGCGGAATAAGGCAGATACCTTCCCGGTTACTTAATGACCGAGGATCCCCCTTTAGGAATGAAGCTCAACAGCTGTGGCATTTGTGCTGGAATTTTGGTGGAGATGTATTTATGCAAGGGACACTCAGTGGTTTGACTGCATGTCTCAAAGATTGTAATATAATTTCACCCTTGCTCGAAGGAGGTGAGGCGCTTGGCGGAAAAAGATATTGGCGAAAAGATATTGGCTGATTACGATGATGTATTTGCGGATATCATGAATGGTTTTCTCTTTCATGGCGAACAGGTTGTATCGCCGGATGATCTTGTTAATGCAAAGGACAAAAGTCAGTATAAGGCGAATGGAAAACTGCATGAGCAGGAACGGGATGTGACCAAATTCCTGAAGAAAGACAATCTCACTGTGGTAATGGCCGGATTTGAACATCAGACGAAGGCAGAAAAATTCATGCCTCTGCGGCAGATCGGATATGATGGTGCAGGCTATCGCGCGCAGTTGCTTGATAAGAATATTAACCGGGCATATCCGGTGATTACTCTTGTTCTTTATTTTGGGCTAAAGCCGTGGCCATACAGTCAGCACCTCACTGATGTACTTGATA
>Ga0256406_1000764_pt1 | contig 55819 bp, 42 predicted proteins | sample RumenRJG_03DNA_FD_185986 | JGI IMG/M metagenome (GOLD analysis project Ga0256406, IMG submission 185986) | Bovine rumen microbial communities from Lethbridge, Alberta, Canada - RJG_03 | ecosystem: Host-associated > Mammals > Digestive system > Stomach > Rumen | place: Canada: Alberta | collected...
CGGTTTTTCCGGTCACGTTCATTCTTGCGTTTATCGTCATGTATGACGCAATGGGCGTCCGCTGGGAGACCGGCGAACAGGCCAAAGTCATCAACGCGATGGTGAAACAGTTCCAACATTTCGATAAAGTTTTCACGGACCAGAAGGAGCTCAAGGAATTCGTCGGTCATACACCGCTGCAGGTCCTGATGGGCCTCATCGTCGGCATTATCGTAGGACTTATTGTCTGTGAAATCCGCCTGTGAATCGCTGGCAAGCTGTGACTTTTACGCCATATGACGGGCTTCAGACCTGCACCGGTCAGAAACAGACGCCGGATGACGCACTTTTTTAATTTAACTGCATTCAGAGAATGGATCCGCATCTGCACATATAGGATTCCGGCTTTCATTCTCCTTCCATACCGCGGCCTGAACATCCTGCATTGGAAGGGCGTTCTACCATAATAAACCAGTTTCTAACCGTTTTTCTCCGAACACTTCCAGGAGAGATATTTCTTCATGATGACGATGCTCTGTTGACAACCCATTGGAGAGCATTTATCCTGATTGACTCAAATTCACAATTCCTCAGGCACATCTTTCCTCCGATGAAGACATCCGGTTTAATTCAGGCCATATAGTAATAAGCATAGTGCTGAAACACGCAATTCCCCCTATTACATTGGAGACCGGTTCTGCAATAAAAACGCCATCTGTCTTCAAATTTGCAACATGCGGGAGAAGATAGGTCAGCGGGACGACAAGGATTACCTTTCTGAATAAACTGAAGAAGATCGTTCTCTTTTTCTTATTCAGAGCCTTGAACACCGTCTGCCCGCTGTACTGCAGCGATTGAAAGATAAATGCCAGGAAATATAGATGCAGCGCGCGGGATGCATCCTGCATGATGGTTTCATCGCTGCTGAAAATATGAATAAACCATACCGGCTGCACCAGGATCAGGAGCCATATCAGAAAAGTATACGGCACTGCCAGTGACATCATAATACGGATCGCCCTTTTGACATTTGCCGGTCTGCCCGCTCCGTAGTTATAGCTGATAACCGGTGAGGTTCCTTCTGTGACCGCGAAAACGGGTGTGTCCAGAATGGACCGGACAGACGACACAATCGTCATAACCGACACATAAGCCATACCGCCAAATTGCATCAGAACCTGATTACATGCTATCTGGACCAGAGAGTTTGTGAATTGCATGGTGAATGGGGCGATGCCAAGACCCGCAATTTCTCCGGCGTGCGGAAAACGGAGACCCGCAGAGACAGGAAAGCTGTTTTTCCTGCTCCGCAGAAAGCTCATAACATAGAGAAACGAAAGCATCTGAGACAACACGGTCGCAACGGCAGCGCCTCTTACACCCATTCCCAGAAGAAACATAAGTACAGGGTCAAGAATAAGATTCGACACGGCACCAATCACGACAGAGCACATACCGATGGCTGCATACCCCTGCGCATTGATGTAGGAATTCATCCCGGAGGAAATCATCAGAAAAACAGTCCCCAGAAGATAAATCTGCAGATAAGACAGAGAAATTGGAACCTCGCTTTCTTCCGCTCCAAAAAGAAGAAGCAATTTTCTTCCAAACACTTCTCCCAGGATGGTCAATGAGATTCCCAGCAAGAGCAGGAGCCGGAATGCCGTATTTTGAATTTCCGCTGCTCTCTTTTTGTCTCCTTTTCCGAGTTCCATGGAAAAAAGAGGAGCTCCGCCCAAACCGAACATATTGGTGAAACCAGAAATAACGATAATAATCGGGAAGCAGAGTCCCACTGCTCCAAGGGCCTGCGTTCCCGCTTCCGGAATCCTGCCGATATAAATTCTGTCCACAATACTGTACAGGAGATTCAGAATCTTCGCGACCAGCATCGGCAATGCCGTCTTCAAAATGCTCTGTGTGATATTTTCATTTTCAAAATCTACTTTTTTCATTGTTCCATAAGGATAATATGATGTTGAAACAGCCCGTTCGCAATTTCTTACGGCAACCCCTGTGCCACTTTCAGTCCCTGAGTCCCCATTATACAGACTATCTGTATGGATGTATTTATGATTATCACGACAAAAGCTGCAGAACAATACCATTTCGGAGCCATATTGGGAGCATAGAGCGAAGCATATGCCGCAAACTGCGGGCAACAAAAAATCGCATGAAACAGGTTTTGTCGTCCCCCGCCTGTACCATACGATTTTGAATATAAAGTACGTTTTCCGATCTTTAGATTTGCTTCTTCGGCCTGAACATGTTCGTCAAATCTTGCGGTACTCTTCTTTAAACCAGAGCATCTCCGGGCTGAGATCTTTAAGTGTCCCAGCTCCTGCTCTCGACATGATCGTCCGGAGCGTTCCGGTCATCTTTCCGACCCGTGCTGCAACCGCTTCTTCGCCGCCGCTTCTCAAGTCTTCAAGAATGCTGCGGCTCACACAGACACCGTCGGCACCGAGTGCAAGCGCTTTGAATGCATCATACGCCGTATCCATGCCGCAATCGACATAAATCTTAAATCTGCGCCCCACAGCACGACGGATATCCGGCAAAACTGCAAGAGGCGGCACCATATACTGCATCATACCGTGATGATGAGAGACGACTACCGCGCTTGCGCCCGCTTCTTTTGCCATAACCGCATCGTGCACACTGAGAACGCCTTTGATAATAAAGGGCGTCCCCTTTGCCGCTTTTATATATTCGGAAAGCTGGTCCGTGCTCACAGGCCGCATCTCTTCGCCAAGCACATTGTCATAGGTTCCGTTTCCGCTGTAAGCGTGATCGATGTCCATACCGACGCCGACCGCCCCGAAGGAAAGTGCCTGCGCGATCTGATGATATACCTTGGAAGAATCGGCATACGGTTTGATAATGCGGACGGTGTCCGGACCTTCTTGATAAATTGCGGTGATTTCTTCATCGCCGCTCATTCCCCACCAATTCAGTGCGCCGGCTTTATGGAAGCCGCGTGCAAGCTTCACACCGCCATTGTCCTCAAGATGGGAAAATGCGGCGCTCATAATCGGTGTGCTGTAATGATGGCCGAAAAAATCAAATCCCGTATCTGCCAAATCTGAGTTTAACAGTCTCTCCTCGATACAGATAGAATCGAGGAACTCTCTGGTAATTTCATTGGAATCGCCTGCGTTCTGCGTCATAGTCTGTTTGCCTCCTGCCGCTCCAGTCCACTTCTTGAAGCTTTCGATCAAAGGTGAGGTTTTACATTGAGGTTGACCCCCAGAACATTCTCCGTATCGACAATCGTCCAGCTCCCGCCGGGATAATAGCCCACTGTGCGGAGATCGTATCCACGCCCCTCAAGTCCTTCTACCACCTCATCCCGTCTGTCTCCGACAGCAAATCCCAGGTGGTGAACACCGTAGCCATGTTTGTTCACGTATTCACGGAATGTACTGTCATTTTCATCACACTGATGCAGTTCAATTATAAATCCCTGCGGCGCTTTTATAGAAGCAAGTTTCAATTCATAACTGGCGGGAGTCCCCCTGTAGGTAAGGCTTTCGGAAGGATTTTCAGGTTTCGGCTGAACTGCAATTTCCGGCATCGGTACTCCCAGCAGCGTCGACCACTCCTTGGCTGCCGCCTCGATATCCGGTACAATGATTGCAATCTGAATAAAATTCTTCAGATCAAGAAGGCTCTTTTCCTTGCTCATCGCTCTTACTCCTTGTGGTTTTTAATATATTCGTTCTGGAATGACTTCTCCCCCATCTGCATGATCTCGATACGGTTTCCATCCGGGTCTCTCGTCCAACACTGCCAATTATTGTCTATTCCAAATGAAACCTCCGCATCCAGCGGAGCGCCGTGATCTATGATGCTCTGTTCAACAACCTTGATATCTTCTACTTCAAAGCAAATATGGGAGAATCCAATATTGGCGTCATCATACGGGATCGTGTTTTTCCCACCATAAAACAGTTCGATGAACTGATCTCGTCCGACATAGATGTAGACAATCCATGGCTCCCCCGTCTCAGGGCGTTTCATTTCAAACGCTTTTTTAAATCCAAACACTTCTTCGTAAAAACGAACCGTTGTATCCATATCTTTAACGTTGAATGCTCCATGTGCGATTCCCTTAATAAGTTTTGACATAGTTCCGCCTCTCTTCTGATCCTTTTGTTCTTTGTTTATTTATGTCTTGATGCATATTCTGCATAGGGTTATTTTCACCGCAGCAGATATTCATGCTGCGTATTCAGAAATGCTTAAAAGCTTTCAAGAAGTTCTATTCTGCATTTCAATCTTCCGTGAAGAGACATGTAGGTATATCTTCCCGTTCCATCGCCGTAATTGCCCTGCTGCTCTACTGTTCCTTCGAATTTCTCCTCCAGCAGTCGAATTACACTGTCCGAATCGTCCACCTGAAAAGCAATGTGATGTATCCCCTCTCCGCAGCGATCAAGCTCATCCCTCCATACCGAATGTTCCTTGTTCGGTTCAATCAATTCAAGCTGAACTCCCGGAACAAGATCAAAAAAAGCCAGTTTACATTCCGCGAGCGGAGCTTCTTTCCCGAAGATTGTCGTCTTCGTCACGCTGTACTCTCCGCCGCTCACGGTTGCCGGAACCTCACATCCAAAAAGCAGAGCAAAATCCTTTTTGGTTTTCTCGATATCGTTGACCACAAATCCAACCTGCGCAAAACGAGTCCGGTCAAGTATTTCCCTCATCTCCTGGTTCATTTTCATCCAATCCTTTCTTTTCTACTTCTCTGCCATTTCCACGGTGCAGACTTGCCTCCGATTCTATAATCAATCCCGATAAGGCTCATATTCCGTTGTCATGTTATACGGCCTTCCGTCTGCCGCGGCCTTCATCGCCCCGGTAATGATCTCAAGTACATGGATAGCCAGCCTCTCGTTTGCCGCATGGTCCGTATTGTTTCTAATCGCACGCACCATATCCGCAACTCCCATCCCGCGCAGAAACGTTCCCACATTCTGCGAAAGTTCCGGTATGGTATTCGCCTCTTCATCGTCCGCCGCCTCATCTGGCGCAAAAACTTTCTTAAGAGTCTGTTCCCGCCGATACACTTTGGGCGATCCCCCATACATATTGGGATCCGGCACCATCAGACTCCCGTCCGTCCCATAGATCTCGAACAGCGGAAGTGACGATTTCCAGATGTCAAAACTGATATTCATCGTGATGATGATTCCGCAGGACATTCGTATCAGCAGCGCATAAAATGTATCAACCGAAACCGGAAATTTATGTCCGAAACGCTGTTTTGTATAAATCGTGCGCTCCTTGTAGCCTTTGTCTGAAAGTGCAATCACCTGTTTTGCGGATCCGAACATGGTTACCATCGCAGAGAGATAATATTCTCCCATGTCGTAAAGAGGCCCCCCGCCTTTCTGGTAGAAGCTCTCGGGTGAGGGATGCCATATTTCTACTCCGGAAGACATCATATTGGCATTCACATAGAGCGGTTTCCCGATCCACCCCTGTCGCAGGAGCTTTCGGCAGGTTGTCTGAGCGGATCCCAGAAAGGTATCCGGCGCGCACCCGATTCTCCTTCCGTTTCTCCTTGCGATCTCGACTGTTTCACGAGCTTCCTCCAGAGTGAGAGCAAATGGTTTCTCACAGAAAAGATGTTTGCCCGCCGCAAGAATCCTGCGATTGATCTCGGTATGTGCCAGAGGCGGCGTCAGGTTAATGATTAACTCCACCTCCGGATCCGCCAGAATTTCATCAATGGTGCAAGCCTTGGGGATAGAAAACTGATCCGCCGCAGCCTTCGCTCTTTCAAGATCAAGATCGCTGACCGCCTGAACTTTCGTCTCAAGGAAAAAAAGATTTCTGAGATCTTTGATATAGGTTTTACTGATTACACCGCAGCCAATGATCCCGACTTTCATTGGTCCCATTTATATTTCCTTTCAGGCCGAATCGCGGCCGACGCCAATAGCTTTAAATTTCAAGCTATGAATTTATGAATTCATCTCGGTCTCATTGAATCGGAACACCTTGAAGAGAACAAAAATGATAACCATAGAAACAAGGAGCATAATCCATGCCTGCGCTGATGCATATCCCATTTTAAAGAAGGTAAACGCATTCTGATACAGGTATAAGGAATAGAACATAGTCGAATTGTTCGGACCGCCGCTGGTCATAATATACGGCTCCGAGAACCACTGGAACACACCGATGATCAGCATCGTCACATTGTATAGAACGGTCTGACGAAGGAGCGGGATGGAGATATAAACACTTGTTCTCCAAAAACCGGCTCCATCAATCGATGCTGCGTCATAGAGTTCGGATGACACGTCCTGAAGCCCAGCCAGATAGATGATGATTTGATTTCCGCTGGTCCAAATCATGTAAAGAATAAACGCCGGCTTTGACCAGGTCGGACTTGCAAGCCATCCCGGCCCTTTCACTCCTATATATCCAAGAACTGTGTTCAATACGCCTGCATCGGGCTGCATGACCCAAATCCAGAGAAGGCAGGCCACAACAGTCGGAACCAACGTCGGGATAAAAAATATCACTCTCATCCAGCTGGTTCCCTTCACTTTCTTCGAGTTCAGAAAAATCGAGATCCAGATTGCAATCAGGGTCGTAATCGGGACGCCGATAATAATCATGTAGAACGTATTCCAGCAGGACGCAAGAAATGTCTTGTCCTTAAACAGATTGATATAGTTCGAGAATCCTGTGAATATCGGATCCTTGATGACCTTGTAATCGCACAGTGAATAATAGAGCGAGCTGACAATTGGATAAATGGTAAAAGCGAAAAAGCCAATGATCCAGGGAAGTGTAAATAAAAGACCGTTTCTGGCCTCTTTCTTCCGCATTCTTGAAACTTTCACTTCGGATAATTCTTCAGAGAATTTTGTCATGGCAATCGAATCCTCCATCGGTATCAGCCCTTGATGCCGCCCAATGTAATTCCTTCAATGAAGTATTTCTGCATGAAGAAAAACAGAACCAATACCGGCATAACCATCATCACGCCCAATGCCAGCAGAAGCTCCCAGTTCGGTTCCAATTTTGACCGCAGCATGGAAGCCGCAAGCGAGAGGGTATAGAGTCTATCATCCCCAAGGAAAACAAGCGGCCCCAGAAAGTCATTCCATGCCTTCATAAACGACATGATGGCAACGGTCGCGATTACGGGTTTTGACATCGGCATGATCAGCTTAAGAAAGATCTGTATCTCTGTCGCTCCGTCGATGCGGGCCGATTCCGTATACTCTTTCGGAATTCCCACCAGAAACTGACGCATCAGAAAGATATAGGCCGCGTTCCCAAAGAAACAGGGAACTGTCAGCGGTAGAAACGTACCGTTCCAGTGCATTTTGGTGAACATCAAGTACAAAGGAATCAGCGTTACCTGATAGGGGAGAATCATGGTTGCGATGACCACCATAAAAACCTTGTCCCGTCCGGGCCATCGAAGTCTTGCAAATCCATAGGAAATGACCGAATTGGAGACAATAGATCCAACAATCGTGAAGAAAACAATGAGCAGCGTATTCTTTAAGTAACGCCAGAACGGGATTGTTGTAAAAACCTCCCGGTAGTTATTCAGCGTCCAATGCTCCGGGAGCCAGCGGAACGGGACCGTAAAGAGCTCGCTGGTCGTCTTAAAGGAACCTGTGAATAAAAACAGGAACGGGAGCAGGAAGGACAGCACGAACACAAAAAGAATAAAGTAAATCAGAATACGCTGCAGAAAGATCGAAATTTTATATCCATTTATACTGCTTTTCATATCTGGTCTCTACTTTCCAACGGAAATCAGGGGATAAAAACGGACAGGTTCTGTTTCCAGCAGCCTGTCCGCGTTCTCAGCAGGCTCAGTGCTTACTTCCTGCCTCTGGAGCCTTTTATTCGTTTGATGCGTCCAGAGTTGCCTGCATCTGATCCTGAAGGTTCTGCAGCCCTTCTGCCGGATCCGTTCCGTCGTAAATCACAGACTCGCGAAGAGTCTTGAACTGTTCCGAGAGTTCTGCAGATACAGCGCACAGCGCCGGAATTCCGTTCTCAGAAGAAGATGCAATTTTTCTCTCCAATGCATATATTTCATCGCCGTTCTTTGTCAGGGAAACATCATCGAATGCAGAATCCATGACCGGGATCGATCTCCACTGCGCAAAGTTGTCTTCGTTTACCGTTCCTTGTTCGCAAAAACGGATGAACAGCGATGCAAGCTCCGCCTGATCTTCGTTCGTTCCTGTCGGAATCGCAAAAACATTGCATCCAAATGTTGTGCTGTTAGCTCTTCCTCCGTCCGGTACCGGAACAGCGCAGACCTCGTACTTGACATCCGGCGCATACTGGCGGAGTGCCTCCGTAAACCAGTTGCCTGTGATTGTCATGGCGACCTTGCCGGTCATAAAGGGATGATCCGGGGAAAACATTCCGCCCAGTCCGGAAGTAAACGCATTGATCTTCTCCGGGTCATACTTTTGCGCAAATTCCTGCACCCATGTCATGTACTTAATCATCTGCGGCTCATTCAGATTGATTTTCCCGTTTTCGGAGTCATACGGGTTGGCGCCGAAGATATACGGGACAACAAATGCGTCATCGCCGGAATCAAGCCACGGGATTATTCCAAAACGGCTGTAGCTTCCGTCTGATTCCTGAACCGTCATCTTCTCCGACCATTCATTCAACTCATCCAGAGTTGTCGGAGGATTTGCCGGATCAAGACCACATTCCTTCGCGATATCCGGATTGTAATAAAGCATTATGACATTCGTATCCTGCGGAACGAGATAGCACACGTCTTTGTAATACATAACATCCTTGCAGCCCTCATAGAACTGTGTTACATCAAGTTCAATGCTTTTGAGAATGTCATCAAGCGGGGCAAAAGAGCCTTCCGCCGCGTACTGATATGCGGATGTCGGATTGTCGCAAATAATCAGGTCAGGAGCCGTTCCGCCGGAAATCGCGGAAAGCAGCTTGCCATTGTTAATGCCTGCTCCATCCGGAACAAACTGAAGCTCGCACTGAATTCCGAGATCAGCATACGCCTCATTGAAAGCATCCACCCGTTCCTGCTCCCAGGTTGCTGAGTCCCCGGTGAAACAGGACCAGTACGAGAAAGTTCCCTTCTTTCCAATGTCGACAACCTCTGTCTGAATCTCTCTATCACCCATATGAACCGTCTTCGTCGTGACAGTTCCCGTCTGTGCTGCGGAAGCTTCGCTCTCCGCTCCGCCAGATGATGCTGCAGATTCAGAAGCTGGCAAGTCTGAGGAAGTCTTTGCCGATGCTTCCCCGCTCCCTCCATCTGTATTTCCGCATCCCGCCAGTGCAATGGCAAGAATAGAGGCTGCTACCGCTGATGAAATCAGTTGTTTTTTCATAACCCTTTCCTCCATAAAATCACTTGAATTTCGAAGCTCCCCATTCCTCCTGGAGAGTCTCTCTGTTTACCCCTTTGATACGGATCCGTATGGTTTATTTCTCTATTATTTTGCTATTTCTTTCCTCCGAACAGCTCTTTCCCATCTGTGCTCTATGTTTATCTGACTTATCTCGATTATATGAATATATTGCGCTCTAATCTCGTACTATTATGCGAATTATTTACAACTTCTTGTTATATCTGCTTATTTTTTATACTTTATAGCAAAATTTCGAGTCGTATAACTCTTGTATACTGTGCATGTCGACATTGATTTTCGTTTGATTTGTTAAAATATTTATATTTATTGCGCAATTAAATACAATTTTATTTTTCCTTATCATATTCATAAAATTCCAGTATTTTGTTATTATCAATGCAGAAAATCCGCAATATTGTCCGAAGGGCGGCATGATGGAAGCAAAATATTGGCAACTTGGGGCGTGCTTATGTAAAATTGACAGGCGCTCTTCCTTTTTATGATTTATAGCAATCGGTATGGATCCGTTTGCCATGAACCGCCGCAGGCAACGCTCAAAAGGGAGCAGATAAGGTTGTTTACGATCGGATCTGTCCCGTTCAGGCTACCCCACCCCCGCAAATGGCTGCCGCCGGCATGCGCGACTGGCGCCTCTGGCGCCAGGGAGGCCGTATTCAGCAAAATCGTCTTCGCGGATTTTGCCTCAGCAGGGTATAAAGATGAACGATAAAAAGCAGGAAATACTCAGCTACAGCGATATCGGTGTGCTTGTTTCAGACGGAATGTCTCCACAGACATTTCCCATGCACTGGCACGACTCGCCTGAATTTATCCTCGCGAAAAAGGATGGCTGCAAGTTCGGAATTTCTGATCAGGAATATATCTTAAATAAAAATGACATTTTATTAATCTGGCCCCGTGAGCTGCACTGGGTTATTTATACTCCTGAAAAAGCTACGCTCATCCTGCAATGTACGCCTTTTCTGCTTGACTACAATAACGAATACAGAGTATATGAAACGCAAATTCAAAAATATCATTACATTCGATGTGATGAATCCTCTAAATTCTACCGTTCTCTTCGGGATGATCTGCTGAAGGCAAAAGACATCTATATCGGTGCGGAATCCTTCGCAGAAACCAAGCTGAAAATATTGCTGCTCCAATTACTTCTCAAAATTATGCAGAAAGCCATTGAAGAGGAGTCAAAAGGCGATTCAGAGAGATTGCCCGCCTATATACAAGACAAAATCCGTTCCGCCTGCGCTTATATTTCTGATCATAGAAATGAAGATCTGACGCTTGCGGACGCCGCCGCCAGCGCGGAGCTTTCGGAATTCTATTTTTCGAGACTTTTCAAGCAGACCCTGGGGGTATCCTTCAGCGATTATCTGGCAGAGCAAAGAATCAGTCTGGCTCTGAAGTTGCTCGCAAATCCAACTCTCACTATATCCGAAGTCGCATTTGGTTCCGGCTTTCAGAGCATATCGAATTTCAATCGAGTATTCCGGATAAAAGTTGGCACAACCCCTAAAGAATATCGAAGCATGTGTCAAGCCACAAGCCAGCTCGAAGATACCTTTAAGAACAGATAATATGAAATAGACAGAACAGGCGGGGAATAAACAGTCCTGCGATTTTACAGGATAAAACAGAGTAGAGACAGCTTCCTTGTATCCACAGGTCCGGGCAGATAATGAACGCTCCGGCAGATGCAAAGGGCAGTCATCCTATATATAACTCTCCAAGGACGCAGCCGCGAAAAGCGGGACAGCAGCCATTTGAAACAATCTGCCATCCCGCTTTTATGATAAACTGTATCTTTTCAATGCCCGTCAGAAAGCAATTCCCGCCTTTTCCAGTCTTTTTGTTACATAGGCAAGGCTTTCCCGGTAATCCTGGTCAGAATTCAGATGCTCGAGGATGACCGGCATGTCCGGATCACACTCATTTATCTTTCTGCAGTATTTCTCCAGGTTAATTGCGCCATCACCGCAGCGGACCTCCTCCAGCTGGAAAGTTAATTCATGGCGCAAACGAATATCCTTCATGTGACAGCTCAAGATATATTTCCCGAGTTTTTCAAAGCATTCATCCATGAAGTCATCCGCGAAAAAGTATCTCTGTGGGCAGTTGATCATGTTGATGAAATCAAGATGGATTCCAAACGCTTTTCTGTCAACATCCTTCATCAGCTTGATGCATTCATCCGGACCCGTCGGCGCCATCCAGGGCATTGGCTCAACGCTGTAGCAGGTATGAGTCGGCTTCACCTCATCAATCAGCTCCTGTGTATAGGTTACGACGTCGTCCCAGCATTTCTTTGAAAAATTCTCCTTGTAGCCTCCATCCCACACCGGCCCTCCGAAGGTTCCGGAGGTATTGACACAGCACCGCGCACCGATTCTTTCCGCAAGACCCAGCTGCCCTTTTGCCATCTGTCTGGCCTCCTCCCGTTCCTTAGGGTCTAGTGCAAAAACATTTCTCCAAATACCAACCTCAGCAATCAAAAGATCATGTTCCTTTGCGGCCCGGACGTATTCGTCTATTTCTTTGTCCGGAGCGGTATAGTGCAGAGGGAACACAGCCGCCTTACATCCCAGTGCAGACAGTTTCTGCGCCCATTCCTCTCCGTTCTTTGCCTGAAGTGAAGTCGAAATGCCAAGTCTCATACATTCTCCTTTCGGCTGCCTCGCAGCCATCCTGTTTTCCACAGCGCGTGTGTCTTTTCCTGCAGAATTTAATCTTTTACCGCAGCCAGAAGGAAGAGATCTCCTGCTCCTGCTCCTGCTCCTGCTCCTGCTCCTGCTCCTGCTCCTGTTTCTTGTTCCCATTATTTGCGCCGGATTGCATCTTCTCTTTTAATCATCCGCCTTATCGAGCGCCCGGTTGATCCGGCTGTCCTCGCCGATGACAAGAATCGTCATATTTTCCGAAAGAACAGTTTTCGGTCCGACGGTTACATTCAGTTCCCCATTCTTTTTGGTCGCCAGCACGTTGATCCCCGCTGTATTGCGGAGATTCAGCTCCGCAAGCGATCTGTCGCGCCAGGACTGTGGCACACCGATTTCCATTATGGAATAGCCGTCTCCGAGTGTAAAATAATCCGCAATATAGTCCGACGAATAGCGCACGGCGCTCCATTCCGCAACCTGATGCTCCGGATAAATGACGCTGTCCGCACCGTTGCGCAGAAGGATTTTCTCCTGAATTCCGCTTGCGGCGCGCGAAATCACTCTCTTTGCCCCGTTCTCTTTCAGAAGGTCTGTCGTCACAATCGAGCTTTCGAAATCGTCACCGATGCAGACAAAACACACGTCAAAATTGTTGATTCCGAGTGACTTCAGAAAATCCTCGCGCGTACTGTCCCCGACGAGCACGTTGGTCGTGTATTCCGTGACAGCGCTCACTCTGTCTTCATCCTTGTCCACCGCCATAATCTGATGTCCGAGCTCCGATAGCCGCATCGCCATGTGTCTCCCGAACCTTCCAAGTCCGATCAGGAGTATCTGTTTCATAATCTCTCCTCTTTTCCGAATTTCATTTTCATTTCCGAATCCGCAAAAACTCTGCTGCCCCGTCAGAGTTCTTTTATTCTGCCAGGTTTGTACAGGGCACCCGCGGGATGCCATCATCCGGGTCCGGTGGGTGTCTAACCGACGGTCAGATTTTCCTCCGGATAGCGGAAGACCTGCTTTTTCCTGCCGACCGCCGCATAAATCACAGTGAGTCCGCCGACACGCCCGAAATACATAAGAAACATCAATATAATGTGCGACAAAGCGCCGAGGGACGGCGTGACGCCGAGTGTCAGGCCGACTGTCCCGATGGCAGACCCCGTTTCAAACAGGGCTGTAAGAAACGGCAGCTGTTCTGTCCGGCTCACGATCATCGCAGCCCCGCAGGCAAAGGTCAGATACATCGTAAAGATGGCGGAAGCCGCCCGAACCGTTTCCTCATCGATGCGCCGCTGAAACAGGTTTGTATCCCTGCGGCTCTTGAACACCGCGGCTGCTGACGCCATCAAAAGCGCAAAGGTCGTGGTCTTCATGCCGCCGGCCGTCGATCCGGGCGAACCGCCGATCAGCATCAGAATGATCATGAGTACGATGCCGGGCTCCGAAAATTTTGTGAGATCCGTAGTATTGAATCCGGCGGTTCTGCAGGTCACAGACTGGAAAATCGAGGCCAGGACCCGCTTTTCCCCGCTGAGGCTTCCATATTCGAAGAAATAAAACAAAACGGCCGGAACCGCGTCGAGAAGAAGGCTTGTGATCAGAACAACTTTGGTCTGCATCCGGTACTGTGAAAAATGGAGTTTATGCTTAGCGATGTCTTCCCAGACGAGAAAACCGATGCCGCCGATGGTGATGAGAAGCATGACGGTGACATTGACGACGAGATTGTCCGTATATGCTGTCAGAGAAGAATAGGACCTGCGCACGCCGCCGAGGTCAAAGCCCGCATTGCAGAACGCGGAGATCGAATGAAAAAACGCATACCACAAGCCTTTGAGCAATCCAAAGCGCTTGTAGAAAACCGGGTACAGAATAAGTGCGCCGATGATTTCGACGGTGGCCGTCGTTTTCACGATAAATTTGGTGAGATTGACAAGTCCGCCGATCTGATTCGATGAGATGGAATCACGCAGCACGCTCCGCTGCATCAGAGAGATGCGCCGTCCGGAGAGATAGGCCAGTGTGACGGAAACGGTCACGACGCCGAGTCCGCCGATCTGAATAAGCACCAGAATAACGGCCTGCCCGAACAGTGACCAGTACTGCTGCGTATCATGAACGATGAGTCCCGTCACGCAGGTGGCACTCGTCGAGGTGAACAACGCATCGAGAAAAGGCGTAACTTCGCGGTTCCTCGATGAGATCGGGAGCATCAGCAGCAGTGCGCCGATGAAAATCACCGCCGCAAAACCGATCAGGATAATCTGGAAACTCGAAAGATGCGTGAGCTTCCTGATTCTGCTGTAAAACTGCTGGTTTTTGAGTTTCCTGTCCAAGAATTCTCCCCACTTTTCCGCATCCGCCGGTGCCGTACGGAACGGCCGCCCTGATAAAAGCCGCCCGGTTCCGTGCCTGCCGGCGCACTGCAGGCACATGGCACGCTGCAGGCGCAAAATTCACTACGAGGCTATCATACTTTCTTTACACGAGTGTCTCAAGCCTTGGAAGAGCAGATCTGGTTGTTCTGCATCATTTTTCCGGATTCCTTCATCCCAGAACGGTGCTCGAAAAAAAGGCTGCCGTACCACATTTAGTACACCAGCCCTTTCTCAACTAAAATTTCTTCAGTAAATTCCTGTCAGAAGACGATTTTCATCAGCCCTTGACTGCGCCGGCCATCATGCCCTTGATCAGCTTATCCTGGAAAATAATGAACAGGATGATCATCGGCAGGACGGAGAGCGTCAGGACCGCAAGAATCATCGGGATGTCGAGGGAATGCTCGCCCTTGAACTGTCCAAGTGCCAGCGGAAGAGTTTTGACTTCCGGAGACTGAAGCAGGGTATTCGCGAATGCGAATTCATTCCACATTGAGACGCCGTTGTAGATGGACAGCGTCGCCAGTCCGGATTTGGAGAGCGGCAGAATCATCACGAAGAAGTTCTGATAGCGGTTGCAGCCATCGATTTCCGCGGATTCCTCGATTTCATGCGGAATGGTCTTCATGAACGCCGTCAGGATGAAGACGGACATCGGCAGGGCGAATGTGACATACGGCCCGATCAGTGCCCAGTCCGTGTTGTAAAGTCCGATATCGGTCGTCATTTTAAAAATCGGGATGAGCGTGACGTGCATCGGGACGGACATCATGGCAACAATGCCGGCAAAAATCAGTGCATTCATCCTGAAGGACATTCTGGCCAGCGGATAGGATGCAAAGGCTGCGATAATGAGCATGAGCACAAGGGAAAGTGCCACAACCCACACACTGCGGATGAAGTACCCGAAGAAGCCGTTGGTCACGACCTCAATATAATTCTGCCCATACCACGGGTCTGGAAGGTGAAAGACGCCCTGCTGCAGCATGTCAAACTGCTTGCGGAAGGAGTTCAGGACCATGAAGATGAAAGGCGCGAGCGTAATCACCAGCTGAAAGCAGGCAAAGATAATGGCAACCGTCCACGCCGCGATGCTTTTTCTCTTCTGTTTTGCATAGTCAATTTCTCTGGGCTCGAGCTTATCCATATCAATAGTCCTCCTTTACCACGAAGACCTTCTGGAACAGCAGCGCGATTGCCGTGATCAGGATGAACATACCTGCCGCAACGCACGAGCCGTAGCCCATATTGAACTGCTGGAAGGAAAGTTTGTACATATAGGTTGCCATGAGTTCGGTGCCGCCGGAAGGACCGCCCTGCGTCATATTCCAGACCATATCGAAGTATTTTAACGAACCGATGAGGGACATCGTGCAGGCCGTCTTGAAGATCGGTCCGAGAAGCGGGATCGCAACAAAGCGGATATACTGCCCTCTCGTCGCGCCGTCGATGACCGCCGCCTCATAGACGCTGGTATCGATGTTGCCATAGCCGGCGATGAAGTACACCATGTAGAACGGTGTGAACTGCCATGCCATGACGACGATGACGGTGAAGAGTGCCTGCGGGTTTCGCCCGAGCAGGTCAACCGTCGTTTTCTTGCCTGAGAGCAGCGTTGCCAGCGAGGAGATAAGGCCGCCGTTGGTTGCAAGCGCGTAGGTGAACAGGAACGCAATCGCGACCGAGCTCATCAGGTAGGGCAGGAACCAGACTATCTTGAAAATATTGAACTTTTTTCCGCCTGCGTCAAGGAAGGTAGCGAGCAGCATACCAATCGGGATCTGCAGCAGGATCGAAAATACCATAACGACTACATTATGCAGAAAGGCGGACCAGAAGCTGCTGTCGTGAATCAGCGTCTTCCAGTTGTCCATCCCGGTGAATATTCTGTTTGAAGAAATACCGTTCCATTTATAGGCGCTGATCACAAACGTATCAACGACCGGATAAACAATGAAAATACAGATGAGGATAAGTGCAGGAGCAAGGAAAATCGTCGCCGCGATATTTATGCTCTTCTGTCTGGTTTTCGCCAGGCCGTTCTGCGGCACTGCAGCTGCCTTTGAAGTATTGTTTGCCATGATTTCTTCCTTTCTTACGATCCTGCCTGCCGGCAGAGAACCGCGGAAAGTATATTGATCAATTCCTGAACCGCTCTGTTCCGGGGCCGCAGCTTCGGCCAATTCAGGTAAAACCTCTTCGAAGAAAGCAACGCAGCCGCCGGCGATTACCGTCGCGCCGGCAGCTGCGTCAAAACTCATGAATCGAAGTTACTGTTCTGCAAGTGCAGCCTGCATCGCCGCATCCTGCTCCTGCCCGATTTCCTCCGGGGTTTTCTCAAGTCCGAAGAGCTCGGTCATGCAGTTCTTGTGTACTTCGGTAACCGATGCCGGCAGATACTGATCGTACCAGAGCTGAACGTTGGTCGCATCGAAGAAGACATCCGTGATGGTCTTCATGATCGGGTCCGTGACCTTCTCGTTATAGCCCTCAATCGACGGGATCGTATCGGTATCCATCTGCTGCTGATTGTAGGTGTCGTCATTGAAATACTGGGTTGCAAGGACATAGCATGCATCCAACTTGGTCTGATCGACTGAGCCATCCTCTTTCCAGCAGTTAAAGGAAAAACCATTGCCGATCGCGGTGCCGACCTCGACGTGCTGATCAACACCCTTTGCCTTTGCTTCCGAATCCTCCGGGAAGCGGAAGACGCCGATATTCTCGTTGTACCAGTCTTCGCTGTCCGTCTTCATGCTGCTTGCCATCCAGGATCCGTGCAGCATCATCGCACAGGTTCCGTCGTACATAAGCTGCTTATCCTGGCCGTCATCTGCCGTAAGACTGTTGACGCCGTCCGGGAAGTAGCCCGCCTTGACCCAGTCCTGAATCTTGGTGCCCGCATAAATGAAGGCGTCCGAAGTAAAGGAGCCGCCGTTCTCCTGTGTATATGCCGCATCGAATTCGTCATTTCCGGAATGACGGGCGACAAGATACATGTAATACATGGATCCGGTCCACTTGGAAGCATTTGCAAGTGCAAATGGGGTGTAACCTGCATCCTTCAGGATCTTGCAGTCTTCCTCAAGTTCATCGATGGTCTCCGGGACCTTCTCGATGCCGACTTCCTTGAAGATGGTCTTGTTATAGAAGACATCGCATCCGCTCAGTCCGCCGTATGGAATGGCCAGGAGTTTTCCGTCATAAGAGGCCTGAGCAACTGCCGCGTCGATGAACGCCGGATGATCGTAGGTGCTGTACATCTCGGTCAGGTCATTGACAAATCCGGACTTGTAATACTCCGCCATAGGACCTCCGCCCCAGTGCATATACATATCCGGGCACTGGCCGGAGCTCATTGCCACAACCAGCTGCTGCTTGTAATTGTCGTTCTGCTGATGGACCTGATTGACCGTGATGTTCGGATAGTCCGCCATGAAGCGCTGAACGGCGCCTTCCTGCTTGGACTTGCCCGGATCCTCCGTAGCGATGTCCCAAAGATTGATGGTAAGCGGCTCAGTGGTAAGAGTCGGAAGATTCTTTCCGTCCGTCTGCTTTCCGGTCGATTCCGCAGCCGTGGACTCTGCTGCTGTTGACTCCGCGGCAGTCGACTCAGCCGCTGCGCTGGATACGGCCGTGCTGGCTGCGGTGCTGGTTCCGGAGCTTGATGATCCGCATCCGGCAAGAACACCTGCTGCCATTGCCGCTGTCAGTACTACTGACAATGCCTTTCTGTTCATTTTGATACCTCCCATTTAAATTGGCGTTTCTCATTGCATGCCATAGATTGCTTTACCCCACGGACGGCCCTGAAGCCATCTGTCTTCCTCATCGTATCATCCTGCGATTCTGTTTGCGCTCAATATGTTGCTTTACAGTATACAATTCTTGCTTTATCATATTTTTTGAAGTTGGTCAAAATACCATATGTGCTCGCTGATTTGCGCATTTTGTTTGTGCTATTTGCATTTTTATAAATTTTCTTTATAAAAGTTTTGGCTTTGATTTTTCTCAAAGAAGCTTGATTTTCGGGCGCTTTTGCGTCTTTTGTAAACGTACTTTGCGCAACTTTTGTTTTGCATGTATACTATAGATTGACGTAAGGACACTGCGGCAGCACAGGATCCGGTATTGTACAGGCACAACACAAACAGGAAAAGGTATGATCTTTCATCTTGACGGCGGATATGAGACCGTCCAGTACAGGCAGAAATCGCATCTCCGCCTCTATTACAACAATACATCCGAGCATTTTCCTCCCCACTGGCACAATGACATCGAGATCATCCATGTTCTGAAGGGGAAGCTCGTCGTGCGCTGTCTTGCAAACAGTTACACGATCCATGAAGGTGAAATTCTCATCATCTGCCCGACCTCGATCCACGAGATTTTTGACGAGCCGTCGGGAGTGCGGTTCTATATTCAGGCGAACATGTCCGGTTTTCAGTTTCTCTCAGAGATGGACACTGCTTATTCCATCCTGGATCCGGCAGTGCTGATTACGAAGGACCGGTTCCCTGAAATTTTTGACCGCGTCCGGGCCGATATTGACAACATCCGGACGATTTATCGTCCGGAAGATGACAGCCGGGAGAAGCCCGATCCTGCAATGGAGGATCCGCAGTCCGTAGCCCGGACTGCTCTCCCGTTCATGGCCGAGACGCAGATCTACGCTCTTCTGCTCGACATGCTCTCTCTGGTAGCGATAGAGTGCCGCGGTCAGAACGGAGATACGGATTCCGACATCCATCCCGCCTCCTCGCGCAACCAGCGTGCGATGCAGGATGCATGCAAATATATATCCATTCATTTCTCAGAGCCGATTTCCCTGGAAAGTGCCGCCGAGCATGAGGGATTCAGCAAATATCACTTCGAGCGGATTTTCAAGCAGTTCACGGGAATGACGTTCTATCAGTACGTGACCAAGCTGCGTCTTTCGTATGCACAGCAGCTGCTTGGCGACCGGGGCCTTTCCATCACGGAAATCGCGCTGCGCTCTGGATTCTCCGGCGGTTCTACCTTCACGCGCGCATTCCGCCAGGCAACCGGCCTTACGCCCTCCGAGTTCCGCGATATCAACGAGCAGATCACTCCCCTTATTTACGACCCCAAATTCCGCGATCGTATAAAAGAACTGAATCAGAGCTGAGGCGCCGGTATATCCGGCTCCGAAAAGACCTGAAAAGCGCAAAAAGACAGCTTCCGGAAGAGACGCGCCGTAAGACGCGAAAACATTTCTTTCGGAAGCTGTCTATGCATATTTTTCAGATTCGGGGCCGCCATCGCCAGTATATGTTTTTAAAAGCATTCCGGCATCATCTGCCAAACCGGACGGATCTTCCCGGACGTATCAGGCAGTCCTGCAGCAACAAATCAGAAGATATCCTCTTCTGCCTCTTCTTTTCCTGCAAACGGACCCGGCAGCGGATTCATGCCGCGCTTCTCCCCGAGAATATCCTCATTGAAGAGGATCGGCGTCCCGTCCGGATTCTCGAACTTTTCCTCCGGCTCAAATGCCTCGCCGAGCGTCGATGTCGCAATCATCCGGCAGTGTGTCTCCGGGAGCTTATCATAAATGTCCGTCTTCAGACTGTAATGACCGCATTCCTCGGTCAGCGCGATCGAAACTTTCTCGCTGCTGACGACAGCGTCCGTCTCCTTCGTGCAGTGCTTTGCGCCATTGAAATAGACGTTTCCGCCGAACCATACCGGCAGAGGGCGATAATAGATATCTCTTCCCTTGTCCGCTCCCATTCCGCAATAGCCGTCAAACATATGGATCCATTCCTCATACGACTGGTAGTTCTCGTACGGAATCGTTCCAACCGTCGTATTATTATCGGTCCACTCGTTGTCCTTCGCGTCCTCTTCAAGTTTCTTTATCCCCTCGCGGACCGGCCGCTGCACGAAGATATTGTTGTAGAAGCGGACATCTCCGTGCAGGATCGTCATGAAGCCGGCGACTTCCGTGCGGTGCGGCAGGTGATACGGCGTGTAGCGCGGAGAGGTGAGATCGCCGGTTCCGTTGTTGACGCCGCGGCCGACAGCCGTTATAGACCCTGCGAACAGGTTGTGGACGAACGCGGCACCCTGGCTGGCATACTTCACATTGAAATCCGAAAGCATTACGTTGTTGTCAATGAGCGTCGGGCCATGTGAAACCTCGACGAAGATATCTTCGCCGATTCCCATGGCGCCTTCTTTGTTCAGGTTATAGTCATACGGCAGCGTGTTGTCGTGAAACAGGTTCTGCGTCACCCGCGTTCCCTGCGCCTGCCAGTCGAGCCAGAGACCCCTCGTGCAGTGGTGAATATGGTTGCGGCGGAAAATGCAGTCGATCGCCGCATGCATCTTGATGCCGCCGATCTCGGCGCCGGCCAGATTCTGGCGGTTGTTGATGTTGTGGATGTGGTTGTCCTCAATGACCGAGAAAACTCCGCCGAGGTGCCCGACGATGCCGGTCTGCCCGCAGTCATGAATATCACAGCGGCGGATGATGTGGCTTCCGATGTTTTCCTTGAGCCAGCCCTCGCGCTCCGCCTGGATGATGTTGTCGCGCTCCGTCTGCGTGCCGTTCTTGAGCTTATAGGTGAGCCAGCGGTTGTCATTGTTCGGCTGTTTGTATTTGCCCAGGGAAATGCCGCTGCACTTGGAATCGGAGACCTCGCAGTCCTCGATGACCCAGCCTTTGCTCCAGTGCGGGCCGATCATGCCCTCCTGATAAGCAGTCGGCGGCGCCCACTGCGTTGCGGCCTGTTTCACCGTAAATCCAGAGAGCGTGATGTAGTTCACGTGCTCCTTCTGCGGATAGAAGCAGTTTTCGCGGACATTGATCTCAACATTCTCCTCGTTCGGATCCGCACCCTGGAAATTCGCGTAGAGAACGGTGCAATCATTCTCCTCATCCTGCTCTGTGTACCATGTGAAAACGGTGAAGTCCGGGTCCCAGGAGGCCTTGTAGATCTCGGGCTTTACGACTTTGGAGAGCTCCGTCACCTCATACATGGCCTTGCCGTTGAGATAGACCTCGCCGGTGTGTGCGATGAAGAAGGCGATGAACCAGTCCCCGGCGACCAGCGTGGTGTACGGATTGTAATCCCCGAAGATTGAATTCGGAACCAAGACCTTGTAGACATTCGGAACCACAGTCCCGTTTTCATCCGCATAAGGCTCCCAGCCCTTCACAATCTCTGCCCCCGTGATAACTGCTGCGCGCGGCTCCTCGGAGCGATACACGATGCGGGCATCTTCCCGTCCGGCGTTCTTCGGGTCAACGTTTTCGCGGTAGACGCCCGGTGCCACCAGCACCTCATCCCCCGGAAGCGCGATGTCCGCGGCCTCCTGAATGGTGCGGAACGGATAATCTGCAGAGCCATCCCCGGCGGGCCCTGCCTGTGCATTTACATAAATTGTCATTTTACGGATACCTCCCCTGACGCGGGCATTTTTCTGCCGGTCCTTAATCCCGGCCCGCCCACGGCTGTCTGCCGCCGTCAAAACCCGGCGGTAAAGCTTTTACTGTTCTCCTGTTGCGATGCAGGTGCCAAAGTCTGATATTCAAAGATCATTAATTGGCGAATAAACTCGTGGCGAACTGATTCGCGGATGGATGACTTCTGGCACCTATTTCATCATACCATTCCGGAAGAAAGCCACGGTTTTCATTCCTTGCCGGATTTCTTGCAAATCTTGCGGGTGGCCGCACCGGAATCATTCCCCGTACCGGATGATCTTCCATGCATCCACGAGCCCTGCAAGGCTCCATGCCGCATTCGCCGGACTCGTCGAGGGCAGACACACTGCCTCCACCCCCGTCCTGTCTTTCTGATATTTCTCATAGAGCCGGAACGCGGTCTTCCCGTTGATGAAAATCCGGTTTATTTCGGTTTTTGCGAGAATCGGGGGCAGATCCGTCGGCACCGCGTTCCGTATGCTCGCGTCGGACGAGCCGCAGATATCGCAGCTCTCGATCACATCCCACAGCGCGAGATGATGCCCGAGCACGAAGCGGATTTTCTCCTCCTTCGACGCCGGCACGGCCTCTCCATACAACGCCGCCAGTACCTTCCAGAACCGATTCTGCGGATGCCCGTAGTAAAACTGTGCATCCCTCGATTTCACCGACGGAAAGCTTCCGAGGAGGAGGGTCCGCGAGGCGCCATCGTAAAGCGGACCGAACTCATGCGAGAGGTGCTGATATTTCTTCCCTCCGGCTCCCGTCCCGTCTTCCATTTTCGTCCTTCGCCTCCCTTGTCTTCGTATTTCCTTTGCTTCTGCACCGGCTGTCCTTCTCTTCCCTTCAGCCATTCTTTGCTCCTGTCCTGCGGCTGTCCGCTTTTCTTCTTTCCTGCAGGGCATTTTCAAGTTCCCGGAAATCCTCCGGCTCCGGAGCCTCGATGGTGATTTTCTCTCCCGTGAAGGGCTGAAGCAGGGTCACTTTCCTTGCATGAAGGAATGCATGCCGTCTTATCCCGCGTCCCGGAAGCATCTCCGCGAGCGCCTCTGCGTCCAGTTCTTCGCTTCCGTAGAGCGGGTCCCCGAAGAGTGGGTGCCCCAGATGAGCCATGTGCACGCGGATCTGATGCGTCCGGCCTGTGTCGATCGTGAACTCGGCAAGGGAAAGCGGCGCTTCCACCGCAGTGCCCGTCTTTAGAATACGGTAATGCGTCACCGCGCTCTCTCCGCCCTCCTCCGCCACCCGGCGCTTCATCAGCATGCCGGGCACCCGTTCGATCGGCAGGGAAACCGTATGCCACCCGCCGTACAGCACCCGATCCGGATATCCCTTCTCAGATATGCACACAGGATCAGCTTCCATAAGATCTCGTTTTGACGGAATTCCTTCATCTGCAGACACAGCCATCCGGCTTCCGCCGCCGTTTCCCGTCGGCGCTTTCTCTTGTCCTTCAAAGCTTCCGTGCAGAATCGCGATATACGTCCGCCGGAATGTCCCGTCCGCCCTCTCCCGGGCGAGCCTTCCCGCGGCGGCACGGTTCTTCGCAAAAACAAGTACTCCGCTGGTGTCCATGTCAAGTCTGCCGGCGACATGGCACACCACATCCTCTCCCTGCTCTCCATAGTAGTAAGCCAGATAATTTCCCAGTGTATCGTGCCAGTGCCCGTGCGTCGGATGCACCACGGTCCCGGCCGGCTTATTCAGGGCGACGAGGTCTTCATCCTCATACAAAAATTGCAGAATGCCTTCCGGCGGCTTCTCCGGAGCCACGTGCGCACCGTACTCCGTCGGCTTCGGCTCCCGCTCCGGCAGCGTGACCCTGAGCGTCTGCCCCGGACGAATCCGGTCCTTCACGGTGACCGGCATCCCGTCCGCCGTGATTCCGCCGCCCGCGAATTTCGCGCGGGAAATCTCGTGTCCTGTCACATGCACGCAGTTTCGGAGAATGAGATTGACCACGCCTCCGGCGGTGACGGCAAGGTCCTCCTCCCGGAGCGTATACATGAGTATTTTGTCCATAAAAAAAGCGTGAACTCCTTCCCGAAAGGGATATTCACGCTCATGGTATCATGTTTTGCCATCATTCCGGCGCCATCTGAAAACATAAAACACAGAAGACGCAGGCGCACGGGCAGGCACCGCACAAAGACCGCAAAGCCCGGGACGCAGGCCCCGGAGCCATGGCCCTCTGCTGCCGGGCGGGCACTTTCCCGGGGCCGCGGATTTCAGAAGCTGTGGCCGCCGCCGGAGAACCCGCCGCCTCCGCCGCCACCAGACGAACCTCCGCCGCCAGAAGAGCCGCCGCCACCGGAAAAGCCGCCTCCGCCGGAATCATGCGGGACATAATGCCTTGTTCTTCTCAGAAGAGTTTTTGCGGCCCAGCCAACCCCGAGCGCGCCGATACTTGCATCAAACAGCTCCGACTGGTTTGGCTTCACTTCGCGCGCCGTCAGACGCACGAAGATAAAATTCACCAGAATCGCCAGGACGACGGCAACCAGCGCCGCCGTGATATACTTCATCGGCTGTGAAATTCTGCCGCCCTGAAGCAGCGTCAGCTCCTGGGTGAAAACCATCTCCGCACAGGTGTAGTAGTCACCGCCTGTGGCATACGTATAGACATTATCCGTGATGGATTCGGAATACGCCGATGTGATCGTATCCTTCACGCTTCCGCGGTTGATGATATAGAGATTGCGGTTCCGCATGTCGATGACGAACATCGTGCCGCCCGCATTCCCGAAATAATCAATATACGTATCCCTCGCCCATTCCGACGTCGATGAGGAATCCGCGTACCCGCTCACGAACCCGGCATTCCCGTATTCCGTGACCGCTTCCATCACATCCGCGAGCTTCGTCTCCTCCTCATCCGAGAGCAGATCCTCCTCATCCTCGATCAGGACCGCAAACCCTGTGTCCGGATTCGTGTAGACCGGGTCCGCGGAAGCTCTGACGGATAAAGCAAAAGCAAGTGCAAGGAGAAACGCAGAGAACAGCGATAAAACTGCCGCGCCCGCGCGGCTTTTATAGTCATGCAGACTCGTTCTCCGATAGTCATACCGGCATGTTCCCGGATTGTTATACTGGCACGTTCCCTGGGAAGAATTTCTCATACCTGCATACATACGCTCAGTCTTTCGCACTGTCGTTTCCTCCTTCCCTGTCAAAGAATGTCGGGATCGGACGCGTCGCAAGGATGTTGTATTTGCTGATGAGCCCGAGGCTCGTCACCAGGACTGCCAGGAGAGATGCGATGCATCCGATATACCAGAAGAGGTCCGACACCGGCCTCAGGACAGCGATGAGGATGGCAATCAGCGCTGCGCCGAGGGCGGACAGTGCCTCGGGAATCATGCTCTTTTCCTTCACCTTTCCGGCCAGTCCGATCGTGCGGAAGAAGAATACAATCTCCACGATGCCGGCCGGAATAATGCCAATGACCGCCCGGTCCCCGGGCAGCATGCCGCTGGTAAAGTCCGTAATTCCCGAAAACGACGGGAGAAGAAAGCCAATTAAGATCCAAATGCCAATCATAAGCCGAACCGGATTTGTCCGCCGGAAAGCTCTTCCGAGTCTCTTTGCTTCTCTCTTGTACGCGGCTTTCGCATCCGCTTTCGGGAAAACCGCGGCAGCTGTGCCAGTTTTCATTCCGTTTCTTCCTGCCGCGAAATATCCCGGGTCTTCCTCATGCGACTCGCGCCCCGCGATCTGCCGCATCTCCCGGAAATAGAGGATTCCTGACACCATCGCGATCACGGAGCACCAGAACAGTGCATCCGGTGCCGTCATGGAAAAAAGAAACGCGAAAATAACGAAGAAAACCGCAGCCGACACCGCACATCCCGTAAAGAACCGCTTCCGGTCGACGGGCATATCCATGGAAACCTTGCCGGTGTCGCCGTTGACGATCGCATAGGCGACGCGGTCCTTTTTCCGCCAGGTGAGGAACCAGACCGGGAAAAGCGCCGCCTCCGGCTTTGCGATTCTCGTTCCGAGCAGTCTCCTGGACTCGGCCCCGGAAGCTGGCTCCCTCATCTCGACGCTTCCAGTGTTCACGCGCTTCCGGACAGCATCCATCGCCTGCTCTGTCGCAAAATCCGCAGCCCACTCTGCATAGGTTTCCGCCGGAACGTCGGCTGTATCTGCGTAAAAACCCGCGAGATACGCCGGGTTGAACGGAACCATCTTCTTCGCAGAATAAGGAGCAATCATTTCCGCTACATGATCGTCGAAGGAAGAAGAGGCATCACAGGCAATTCCATGGCACCCGCCGTGGATCGTTACCGTCACCTGATAATCACTGTCGACGATGTAATCCCCATTCTGCACCTGTTCGGACGCGGGGATCTGTACGCTTTGGTTGAAGTCTGCATCGTATACCCAGTACGGGACATAGATTCCGCGGAATTTCTCAAGCTCTTTCGTATCGCGCAGTTCGCGCGGTGCATAAAGTGCATTCCGGATCTTCTTCCGGTAAACCTCACGGCAGTCATCCTTCGTCAGATGAAACGGAATAATCCTCGCGGGCCTGTTCCTCGTCTCGAGACGGCTCTCCAGCATGTTCTGCGCCCCGCAGTAAATGCAGAATCCAACGGCTGAGTTTGTTGTACTCACGAGCTCCGCTCCGCACTGGCGGCATCGGAAGACAGTCACGCCATAAGCATCCTTCGACTCCTCCGCTGCGTCCTTCGGCTGAAACGTCTCCGGATTAAAATCTGCGCCGCAGTGGTCGCAGTGAAGAAGCTGCGTTTGTATGTCAAAGCGGAGCTGCGCCCCGCACTGCGAGCATTCATACATACAGAAGTTCTCCCTTGGCTCCCTGCCGGTCCGATGCCGGCTGTAGTGTCTTTCCCGGCAGCGGATCTGCATTCATGATTCTTGCTGAACAGCCTGCTCCATTCCGCCGTGTCACAAGACACAGCGGAAGAAACGGCGTGTTTTATGAAACGACAATCGTTTCGATGACCTGTTCTTCCACCGGACGGTCGTTGTAAGGATCCGTGCGGGTTTCTGCGATGCGGTCGAGGACATCAAGACCCTCCGTGATCTTTCCGAATGCCGCATACTGACCGTCAAGATAAGGAGCATCCTTGTGCATGATGAAGAACTGCGATCCCGCGGAATCCGGGTCCATCGCGCGCGCCATGGAAAGAACGCCGCGCGTATGCTTCAGGTCATTCTTCACGCCGTTCGATGCAAATTCGCCCTTGATGGTCCAGCCCGGGCCGCCCATACCGGTTCCCTCCGGATCGCCGCCCTGAATCATGAAATCCCGGATGACACGATGGAAAATCAGGCCATCGTAAAAATGCTGATCCGCAAGTTTTCTGAAGTTTTCAACCGTAATCGGAGCGATATCCGGATAAAGCTCGCCCTTCATCACACCGCCGTCTTTCATCGTAATTGTCACTGTAAGATTTTCTGCCATGTTCACACCTCGCTGAGACAGGATCCGCGAATGCGGTCCTGCCGAATGCTGCGGTTTGAAGGACCTGCATCAGCAGGACTTTCAAACGTATACCCTGTGCCGCGTTTTTTGCGGCACCCGCGGGAGAAACGCCCGAATGGGCTTTCTCCCGGATCGGGACATTGTTTTTGTATCTTTGAATCCGCGGTTATAGTAAAATCGTTTAAACCCGACTGTGTTCATTATATCAAATATCAGGTTAGCCTATGACTCTGCGTAAAATATCTTTTCTCATCCGAATCTCTGAAAGCCCGCAGGAAAAGAATTCCGACGCTCTGGCGCATCTTCTCGAAGAGGCCCGTGCCTCCATGGAAGAAGACGGCGCCGCGACCTCCCTCGTACGGTGGGGAGACCCTCTTCCGGCTCCGGACCGTTCCGAGCTTTGGATATCGGACTTCCGGGAAGGACTCGCTTTTTTGAAGGAAAACGGCCGCTTCTTTGCGGCGTGGCGTCACCCCTTCAACAAAGACGAGGATCTCTCTCCTGCCGCCTACACTCTCGAGAATCTACCGCAGATCGATATGGACGATTTTGTAAAAGTGTGGGAGCGCGAAGCGGGCCTGCCATGGACCATCCTCAAAACGGACCGCCTTCTTCTCCGTGAATTTGCGGACACTGAAGACGACCTTGACGCCCTGTACCGGATCTACAATGATCCGGATGCCCTGCGCTTTCTGACGCCTCCCGCCGCAGACCGGGATGAAGAGCGCGCCGCGCTTTCGCTCTATCTCGAGCGTGTCTACCGCTTCTACGGCTTCGGAAGCTGGGCCGTCCTTCTCCGGGACACCGGCGAAATCATCGGCCGCGCCGGATTCGGTCTTCCGGACCCGGAGGATGCCTCCTTCACGCCTTCCCTCGGCTATCTCATCGGGGCCGGATTCCGCGGCCGCGGCTATGCCTCTGAAATCTGCAGGGCCATCGTGAACTACGGTTTTCGCGTCCTCGGTTTTGACTTTGTCAAAGCTTCCGCGGACAAGGACAACACCCCATCCGTACGGCTTCTTATGAGTCTCGGATTCCGGCAGTCCGGCAGTCTCACCGGGGAGGACGGCCGGGAAACTCTCCGGTTCCTCCTTGAAAACCCGGACCGCACGAAATCTTCCGGATAACAGGCCCGCTCTCCTCCAAAACCCGGATTTGCGCACAAAAAAACTGCGGCAGCCCCGATGACTGCGGCAGTCCTGACGCATCTTCATCTCTTTGGATAAAGCGAACGCTTCTGCGATTATGATGACAGCAGGGGGCAGATGCAGCCGCCCCCTGTCTTTCCCGCTGGCCTGGTATCAGACTACTTTCTTCTCACCTTTGAGGAAGCTTTCTATCTCGTTCACGGCCTCGGATTCGTCAGAGCCTTCCGCGATGACCGTCAGTGACTGGCCATTGTCCAGATCCAGCGCCATCATTCCCATGATACTCTTGGCATTGACCTTGGTCGAGCCCGCCTCAATGTGGATACTGCTTTCGTAGCGGCTTGCCACCTGAACCAGTTCTGCAACCGGTCTTGCATCAAGTCCGTTCGGAAGTTCTACCGTCATAGATTTGCTGATCATAATTTTTTCCTCCTGTTACATAACACTCGCCCAGAACCCAATACATATTATGTTTCAGCAGGATCTTGCTCACGCAGTCTCAGTCGGTCAGCGATCTCCGAGATTCTGCGAAGACGATGGTTCACACCGGATTTTCCCACAGGCGGCTCCAGAAAAGTTCCCAGCTCTCCAAGCGCCGAATCCCTGTGTTCGAGTCGTGCTTCCGCCATCCTCCTTAAACCGTCCGGCAGCTGCCCCAAGCCGCCGTGCGTTTCAATATACTCAATGTCTTCAATCTGACGCTCCGATGCGCGCACCGTCTTCATCAGATTCGAAGTTTCACAGTTCACCTGCCGGTTTACAGTATTTGCAATCTCCTTGAGGATTCTTGAGTTTTCCATCTGAAGGAGGGCCGAATGCGCCCCCGTCAGGCCCAGGAAATCAACAATTTCAGTGGAATCCTTGAGATAGACCACGAAATGTTTCTTCCTTGGTACGATTCTCGCCCCGAATCCTTCTTCCCCGAGCACACTCCGGATCTGGTCAGCCACTCCTTCGTGTGCACATACAAATTCAAGGTGATATTCCCGGCTCGGATCGCTCATCGAGCCGGCCGCAAGAAACATCCCGCGAAGATAAGCTCTTCTGCAGCAGTCGCGTTTCAGAAGGATCCGGCTTACACCCTCTTCCGGGCTCCGAACCGTTCCGTCCTCATTCACTGCCTTGATCATCCCGAGAAATTGTCCCCAGGGATCATCAGCATCTGAAATGTCCGCAGCTGCGGTAAACTGTTCCGAATTAAGCAAAAATCTTTCCTTGATAATAGTTGTATTTGAAATTAAAGTAAAGACCTTTTTTAGCAGCTCCGGGTTCTCCGGAGCCATCCGGACCGCGTAAAAACGACCTTTCTTCCCTCTTCCGGTCACTTCCTCCACCGTTCCGAGGCAGGAAAAAAGAGCGGCAAGCTCTGCGATCCTGCAGTGCTTTGCCGGCGGAATAATTTCAAGAAGTTCTGTTTTGACATTTCCGGAAAAAGACAAATCTACCACTCCGGTCTGATTCCTGCGTCAGCCCCTTGACGAAAGCGATGTGCTCCATCCCCAGGACCATCCGCAGACCCCTGGCCTTTCGCGTTTGCAATAGCAAACGCGGTTGTTATGCAAACACGGTTGCTCATCCATTACTGCTTCGGGCAGTCCCGGTGTACGAGGTTGATCCCGTAGCCGCCGTGTCCCTTCAGCGCCGAATAAAGCTCGTTCGCGATGGTGACGCTCCTGTGCTGGCCGCCTGTGCATCCGATTCCGATGACGAGCTGATTCTTGCCCTCTTTGATGTAGTACGGGATGAGATAGCTGATCATGTCGTCAAGCTTCTTCATGAACTCGACCGTCTGCGGAAAGCTCAGGACATAGTCCCGGACTTCCCTGTCATTGCCGGTCAGATGCCGCATCGACTCGATGTAATACGGATTCGGAAGGAAGCGTACGTCGAAAACAAGGTCCGCATCCGACGGAATACCGTATTTAAAGCCAAAACTGATGACGGTAACAATGAGGGATTTGTAATCCTTGTTCTTCTCAAAAATCTCAACAAGCTGCTGCTTGAGCTCACGGGCGAGCAGGTTGGATGTGTCGAAGACATAGTCCGCCTGTTCCTTGATGCCCTTAAGGATTTTCCTTTCCTTCGCGATGCCGTCCTCGACGCGGCCATTCGGTGCAAGAGGGTGCGCCCGGCGTGTTTCCTTATATCGCTTGATCAGCACCTCGTCGGAGGCGTCCATGAAAACAATTTTATAATTGTATCCCTTCTCCTTCAGCGCGTGCAGAACGTCGAGCACGGAGTCAAACGATTTCTCCGCGCGCACATCCACGCCGAGACAGACCTTCGAGATATCGCCGCCGGGAGCGGACATCAGGTCCATGAACTTATCGAATAGACGGACAGGCAGATTGTCCACGCAGTAATAGCCCTGGTCTTCCATCATTTTCTCAGCGGTGTTCTTGCCCGCGCCGCTCATACCTGTAACGATGACAATTTCCATGCCCATCCTCCTTTCTTTATTCAAGCCTCACGCCCCGGTTCCTCTGCAAACTCTCCAAGCAGGATGACCTCCGGCTCCAGCTTCACGCCGCTGTTTCCGTACACGCGCCTCTGTACCTCACGAATGACAGAATAAACCTCCGAGGCAGACGCTCCGCCGTAATTGATGACAAAGCCGCAGTGTTTTTCCGATATTCCCGCGTTTCCGATCCGGAATCCGCGGAGTCCCGCCTCGCCAATGAGTTGTCCCGCGAAATGTCCCTCCGGCCGTTTGAAGGTGCTTCCGGCGCTCGGGTATTCAAGCGGCTGCTTCGAGCGGCGCCGTGCGGAGTAATCATCTATTTTCGCCTGAATTTCCTCCCGGTTTCCCGGCAGAAGCCGGAAAATGGCGCCGAGCGCCGCGGCCCCGTCGGTTTTGAGGATGCTTGTCCGGTATCCGAACTGCATCTCTTCGCCGGAAAAATTCCGGATGGTTCCATCCGGAAGAAGGAGCTCCGCGCTCTCAACCGTCTGTCTGATCTCTCCGCCATAGGCACCGGCGTTCATCCGGAGTCCGCCGCCGACAGAGCCGGGAATTCCGCACGCGAATTCAAGGCCGGTGAGGGAATGATCCCTTGCCGCAAAGGACAGTGCGGAGAGGAATGCTCCCGCACCCGCCCGGATCCGTCTGTAACCTCTGTCTGCACCATTCCCGGCCGCGGCCGTATCCGTTTTCTCTGTTTCTCCTGACGGACCCGGCTCCTGCTGCTCCGCAGTGTCTTCCAGCACTTCAATCCGCGAAAACCCGTTGTCCTTCCCGGTTTCCGGAACCATTGTGACAATGGCTCCCCGGTACCCGCTGTCCGAAACAAGCACATTGCTTCCGCGTCCGAGAAGGAAATAAGGCTCTCCCGCCTGCCGGAGGACTGACAGAGCTGAACGCAGTTCTTCCGTCCGATTGACGCGGATGAAAAGATCCGCATTTCCGCCCGTCCGGAAGGTGCAGTGCTGCGCCATCGGCTCATCTCTGAAAATTTGCGTGACCGGGATGAACTGACTAAGGTCCTTTGCCAGTTCATCCGCACTTGTACTGTTTTTTTGCATCAGAGCACCAGTTTTGCCGCGCCATACATGCCGGCATCATTGCCAAGAGTTGCCAGAGCGAATTTTGTCTCTCTTGCTCCCTTGAATACATATTTCTCGAAAGATGGCTTCAGAAGACGGATGATTCCCTCGCCCGCCTTGGAAACACCGCCGCCAAGGACAATCATCTCCGGATTGATTACAGTTGCTATGAGCGCAAGTCCCTTGCCGAGATAATAGCCGTACTTTTCCGTAATCTCGATGGCGACTTCGTCGCCGTTCTTTGCCTCATCGAAAATATCCTTACTTGTCAGCGTCTCAAGCTTCCGGAGAGAACTGTCCTTCTTTGTCTTCGCGAGAATCCGCTTTGCGATGCGGACAACGCCCGTCGCGGACGCATACTGCTCAAAGCAGCCGCAGTTGCCGCAATTGCAGACATCTGTCTCATCGTCCTCGATGTGCATATGGCCGATTTCCCCAGCTGATCCGGTAACACCGGCAATGACCTTTCCGCCGATGATGACACCGCCGCCCACGCCGGTTCCCAGCGTGACCATGACCATATCTTTGCAGCCTCTGCCGCCGCCTTTCCACTGCTCGCCGAGGGCTGCAAGATTCGCGTCATTGCCGGCTTTTACTTTTATTCCGCCGCCCATCAGATTTTCCATCGTGTTCGGAATATTGAAGGTTCCCCAGCCGAGGTTGACCGCGACAAGGATCGTCCCGTCCTCCTGAACCGGTCCCGGTGCCGTGATGCCGATGCCGATGACATCATCATTGTCGAGATCGTTGTCCTTCATCTTCTCCTTGATCGAAGCTGCGATATCCGGCAGGATATTGCTTCCGTTGTTTTCTGTCCGCGTGGGAATCTCCCAGGCATCCTGCTTGTTCCCCTCCTTGTCGAACATGCCGATTTTCACGGTCGTGCCGCCGATATCCGCTCCAAATGCATAATTACTCATAATGACAGTTCCCCCGTAAAATTAAGATTTTCTATATATTAAAGGTCCGGCCGGGCCGCCGGCTTATCCGGCAATCCTTCCGCTTCCGACTTCATCGGACCCAGGCCTTTATCCTTACATCAGTCATCGTCATCCTCACCGTCGTGCTTCCTGGTCAGTGACTTCTGCACGCGGTTGTAAAGCTCCTGCGCCGCATTGTATCCCATCTTCTTCTGACGGTGGTTAACAGCCGCCGACTCGCAGATGACCGCGAGATTTCTGCCGGGACGGATCGGGATCCGGTGGCAGACAACATGGTTGCCAAGGTATTCCGTGTATTCCTCCTCAAGGCCGAGGCGGTCGTACTCTTTGTCTTTGTCCCACTCTTCGAGCTGGATGACAAGGTCAATGTTCTGCGTGTCACGGACACTCGAGACACCGAACAGAGTTTTGACGTCGATGATTCCGATGCCGCGCAGTTCGATGAAGTGCTTCGTGATGTCCGGTGCGGAGCCGATCAGCGTCTCCTCGGAGACACGGCGGATTTCGACGACATCATCCGAGACGAGCCGGTGTCCTCGTTTAATGAGCTCCAGTGCCGCCTCCGATTTGCCGATGCCGCTCTCGCCGGTGATGAGAACACCTTCGCCGTAGACATCAACGAGCACTCCGTGGATGGTGATCATCGGAGCAAGACGGACATTCAGCCAGCGGATAACTTCGGCCATGAACGCCGAAGTCGCCTTTTTGGTCATGAGAACCGGGCACTGGTATTTGTGTGCATATTTGAGAAATGTTTCATCCGGATGGAGTTCGCGGCAGAAGACCATGCAGGGTGCACCCATCCCGAGGAATTTGTCATAGATCTCCTCCTTGCGCTCCTGCGGCATCTGCTGCATGTAGGAATATTCCACGAATCCGATGACCTGAATGCGGTTCGGATCGTTGTGATCAAAGTAGCCGGTGAGAAGAATTCCCGGACGGTTCACATCCGGCTGTGTGATTTTGATCCCCGAGATATCGATGTCCGGTGTCAGATTTTCCAGTTTTTCCTGTTGAATAACCTTGCTTAAATGAATGCTGGCCATGAAAACGCTCCGTTTCCGCCCCGGCGGGCAGTCCCCTGTACAAATGCTGTTTTCAGTAAAACAGCTTCTCTATGCAGTTTAGCACAGAGTAAAGGGAGGGACAAACGCACGGAAAACCGGGCAGAACCCGGGCTTTTGTACCCCGCCCGGGGCTCCTCTGCCTGCACGCACGCATCTGTCACTCCCTGCAGTTTTCTTATTCTTCTGCTATTGCCTCGATCTCACACTTCACGCCGAGCGGAAGATCCTTCACCGCGACGCAGCTTCTTGCCGGCTTCGATGTGAAATAACGCTCGTAGACGGCATTGAATGCCTTGAAATCGGCGATGTCTGCAAGGAAGCAGGTTGTTTTGACGACCTTATCAAAGCCCGAGCCGGCAGCCTTCAGAATAGCGCCGACATTCCTGCAGCTCTGGTCTGCCTGTGCTTCAATGCCCTCCGGGATTTCCCCTGCGGGCGTGCACGGTGTCTGTCCGGAAACGAATACGAATCCGCAGGCTGCCTTCGCCTGAGAATACGGTCCGATTGCCTTGGGTGCCTCGTCTGTTGCAAATGTCTTCATAATTTTTCCTTTCTATTGCCTTTCTTTTCTGAACGTGTACATGTATACGTGCGGATATATCCCGTTCGGATCTTCCGGCCTCCCGCACAACCGGGCGCTGCAGCCCCGGTAAAGCTTTACCGGTCCCGGTCTGCAGTCAGCTGCAAAGATGCACTTATCGGCCGCCCGGTTATGCCTGTTTCTCTCGGTGAAAATAGCGGTAGATTTCTTCCGCCTCGCTCCGGGGAATCTCCGGAATGGACGCGATTTTGTCCACATCCGCCTCTGCAAGCTCCGTAATGGAGGAAAATTCACGCATCAGCGCCCTGCGGCGGGCAGGACCCACGCCGGGAATTTCGTCCAGTCTCGAATACGTCTGCGCCTTGCTCCGCAGCGAGCGGTGGTACTCGATCGCAAAACGGTGTGCCTCATCCTGAATGCGCGTGATGAGCTTGAACCCTTCCGAATGCGTATCAATCGGAATTTCCACGTTATTATAATATAGTCCGCGCGTCCTGTGGTGATCATCCTTGACCATGCCCGCGACGGGAATGGAAAGGCCGAGTTCTCGGAGGACGTCCAGGGCGATGTTCACCTGCCCACGGCCGCCGTCCATGAGGATAAGGTCCGGGAAGCGCGCGAATTTCGCGAGCTCCTCATCACCGCCGGCTTCCCGCTCTTCCTTCCCGCGGACGAATCTGCGCGTCAAAACTTCGTGCATGCAGGCATAATCATTCGGCCCGGACACGGTTTTGATCGAAAATTTGCGATAATCACTCCGTTTTGGCTTTCCCTTCTCGAATACGACCATGGATCCGACGTTTGCAAATCCGGATATGTTGGAAATATCGTAGGCCTCCATCCGGTCCGCCGACGGGAGATGGAGCCATTCCGCGACTTCCTTCGCGGCGCCGATCGTGCGGCCTTCCTCCCTCTTCAGCCGTTCGCGGTCCTTCGAAAGGATAAGCTTTGCATTCTCCTCTGCGAGGGCGACCAGTTTTTCCTTCTGACCGCGCTGCGGAACGAGGAGTGACACTTTCGAGCCCTTGCGGGAGGTGAGCCACTGCTCGATGACATCACGGTCCTCAATATCCTCCGGAAGCATGATTTCCTTCGGGATAAACGGCGTTCCGGAATAGAACTGCCGTATGAAATCCGAGAGAATTTCCGGCGTGCTCACGCCGCCCACGTGCGTCATGTAAAAATGTTCGCGGCCGATGAGACGGCCGTCGCGGATAAAGAAGGTCTGCACGACTGCATCGGAATCTGTGACATCGTCCTCCCTCGCAACGCCCAGAATATCCTTGTTCTCGCCGATATCCTCGGACATCTTCTGTTTCTGCGTGACCATCTTCACACTGCGGATGAGATCGCGGTACTTCGCGGCCTCTTCGAAATCAAGAGCTTCCGAGGCTGCATTCATCTTTGCAGTGAGATCATCGACCAGCGGCTGATATTTTCCGGACAGAAATTCGATGACCTGATCGATCCGCGCGCGGTACTCTTCCTCGGTGACAGCCCCCGCCAGGCAGGGAGCACAGCAGCGGTGGATATGGTAATTGATGCACGGACGCTCTTTCCCGATATCGCGCGGCAGCACGCGATTGCAGTCCCGAAGCTCAAACATCCGGTTCAGCAGCTCCATCGTGGCACGCACCGCATCACCGCTTGTGAAAGGCCCGAAATACTTTGCTCTGTCCTTTTTCATCTGACGCACCATGAGAAGCCGCGGATATGGCTCGTTCACGGTCACCTTGATGTACGGATAGGTTTTGTCGTCGACGAGCATCGTGTTGTACTTGGGCCGGTGCTCCTTAATGAGATTGTTCTCGAGAATCAGTGCCTCGAGCTCGGAATCCGTGACAATGTACTCGAAGTACGCAACCTGGCGGACCATGCTCTCGATCTGCGGCCCGCGCCCGACAATTTTCTTCTGAAAATACGAGCGCACGCGGTTGTGCAGATTCTTCGCCTTGCCGACGTAGAGAATCGTGTCCTGCGCATCGTGCATGATGTAAACGCCGGACTGCTTCGGGAGCTTCTTCAGCTCATCATCGACGATAAAATGCTGTTTTGCTGCCGGTGCCGGCTCTGTTGCCATAATTAAGAACTCTTTCAGAAAACTATTTTCGATACAAATTCGTATTTGTTCAGCACCCCATATTCGATTGTGGGCGGTCAGAGGCGCTTCGTCAAAACCAAATAGCGGCGCAGATACGTCTGCGCCGCTGACTTTGCTGCTTTTAAGTCCCACAGACGGCCGCTCTTCAAGAGTCCGCCCGCGGAAACTTTCTCCCGGCGCGCATCTTTTGTCTGCCCGCCGTACCTTACTGTTTCCTTCCGAGGTCATCCTCCCGCGCACCGGAGAATCGTCCGCGCGGCGAAGACTTATCCTCCGCTTCTGCATCTCCGGCATGACCCTGTCCCGCCGGAGATGCTGTACCGTCCGCACCCGTCTGCTGCGCAGAAGAAGGCGTTCCCGTCCCCGCCGGCTGCGGCTGCTGTGCGGAATAAGGTGTTCCCGTCCTCACCGGCTGCGGCTGCTGTGCGGAATAAGGTGTTCCCGTCCCCACCGGCTGCTGCCCTGCTCCGGTACTCCCGTTTCCGGAAGTTCCTGCAGGCGCCTGCGGTGCGGTTCCGGCTCCGCTCTGCGGTTTGTCCGAAAGCGGCGGCATACCTGGTTCTGTATAGCGCTGCGGGGTTTCCAGCGACCTGCGCTCTTCTCTGCGGACTTCCTCCGCAAACTGCTCCGCCTGCGACTTGGGCGGCTCCTGCGGAAGTCCCTCCACCTCGCGGTAAATCTTCATAAACTCTCTGCCGGTGATGGTCTCGCGCTGGATCAGATAATCGGCCAGCTTGTCGAGTGCCGTCATATGCTGCGACAGAATCTGTTTTGCCTCTTCATAGCATCCGCCGAGATACTTGCGGACTTCTTCGTCGATCTCGCCCGCCGTTGCATCTGAGCAGTTCAGCTGGGAACGACCGGAGAGATACTGGCTCTCCACAGTCTCGAGGCTCATCAGGCCGAACTTGTCGCTCATGCCGTACATGGTGACCATCTTGCGGGCAATCTCGGTTGCTTTCTCGATATCGTTCTCCGCGCCGGTCGTGACCGTATCAAACTTCAGCTCCTCCGCCGCGCGGCCGCCGAGATAGCCGACAATCATATCGTGCAGCTCTGCCTTGGTGTTGAGGTATTTCTCCTCCTCCGGCACCTGCATGACATAACCGAGCGCACCCATCGTCCTCGGCACGATCGTGATTTTCTGTACCGGCTCGGAATTCTTCTGCACCGCCGAAATCAGCGCGTGACCGACTTCATGATAAGAAACAATCCGGCGCTCCTCCGCGCTCAGCACACGGTCCTTCTTTTCCTTGCCGACGAGAACCTGCTCAACTGCCTCGAACAAATCCCGCTGATTGACGTATTCCCGGTGATTCTTGACCGCATTGATGGCTGCCTCGTTGATCATGTTCGCAAGATCCGAGCCGACAGCACCGCTGGTTGCCAATGCGATTTCATTGAGATCAACGGATTCATCCATCTTGACATGTTTTGCATGCACCTTGAGAATGGCGACGCGGCCCTTGAGGTCCGGCCGCTCGACGATGATGCGGCGGTCGAAGCGCCCCGGACGAAGCAGTGCCTTGTCGAGGATCTCCGGCCGGTTTGTCGCGCCGATGACGATGATTCCCTTGGACGGATCGAAACCGTCCATCTCGGAAAGCAGCTGGTTGAGCGTCTGCTCCCGCTCCTCGTTACCGCCGCCGTACTGATTGTCACGGCTGCGGCCGATGGCATCAATCTCATCGATGAAGATGATGCAGGGCGCATTCTTTGCGGCCTCGCGGAACAGATCGCGGACACGGGACGCGCCGACGCCGACGTACAGCTCGATGAAGTCCGAACCGGTCAGGGAATAAAACGGCACATGCGCCTCTCCGGCAACTGCCCGGGCGAGCAGAGTTTTGCCGGTGCCGGGCGGGCCCACGAGAAGGCAGCCCTTCGGCAGCTTCGCACCGATAGAAGCATATTTCTGCGGGTTGTGAAGGAAGTCGACGACTTCGACAAGCGACTCCTTCGCCTCATCCTCGCCCGCGACATCGTTAAAAGTGACCCCGGTGTCCTTCTGGACGTATTCCTTGGCCGTGCTCTTGCCGACGCCTATGACACCCCCGCCGCTTCTATTCATGCGGCGGAAAATGAGCGAGAGAAGCACCCAGAAGATGACGAGCGGGATGATGTATTCAAGAAGAAATGAGAGCAGGAGATTCGAATTGTTCTGAATCTGACGGCTGACCGTAATCCCGGCATCAAGAAGCCGTGCGGTGATCTCATCGTCCGACTCGGCCTTGCCGGTGATATACGTGATCGTCCGGCGGCCTCTTGCCGTCTCCATGGTCCCGTCGCCCGAGCTGGTCTTCGGCTCGATTTCAATACGTGAATCACCGATGGTGACCTTGGAAATTTCGTCATCATCGATCATCTTCACGAATTCGTTGTATGTAATTTCCTGCTCGCTGCTGCCGGAGCTGCCGCTCATGAAGGCGCTCACGACAAGGAGTGTGATCAGGGCTGCTATCAGGAAAATAAAGAGATTCTGCCTGGGCTGGCCGCTGCCCCCGCCTCCTCTGCGATTGTCATTGTTATTATCCAAGCCTGTTCCTTCCTGCCGCCGGTATGCCGGCCATTAAAGGATATATTCATGTAATTATTCAGAGTCCCATCCCGGATTTGAGATGAGACGGTCCGAAGCGCTCTTCGCCCTCCGAATACCCCAGATAATCTCAAAATCGGTCCGATGTGCATGCACCCCGTTCCTATTTTGAGAGATTATCCGGACCCTGAACAGATACAAATTCGTAATGCCAATTATACTGAGTCGCTACCGCCGAATCAAACGAAAAAAGGCCCAAAAACCCCATTTCCGGCATTCTTAATGGAATTTTCACATCTGAAAGCCCGCCCCCCTCTGCCGCCTCTTTGCCTTCTGACGGCAGGCGCTGAATTTCCGGGGAAATTTCTCCGTCTCTCATCCGTTCTTTCCCGCGGCCTCCAGCATCTTGTGAATATAGTAGCCCGTATAGGAATCGTGCCGCTCCGCGATCTCTTCGGGTGTTCCTTCCGCAATGACGGTGCCGCCTCCGTCGCCTCCCTCAGGTCCCATGTCAATGATATAGTCACCGCACTTGATGACATCCAGATTGTGTTCGATGACGACAACCGTATTGCCGCCCTCCGCAAGTCTTCTGAGGATCGAGATGAGCTTGTCGACATCCGCGAAATGCAGGCCGGTCGTGGGTTCATCGAGAATATAGATCGTCCGCCCGGTGCTCCTGCGCGAGAGCTCGGCCGCGAGCTTGATGCGCTGAGCCTCGCCGCCGGAGAGCTCCGTCGACGGCTGCCCGAGCTTTACATATCCCAGTCCGACATCGTAGAGTGTCTGTATCTTGGTCCGGATCGAAGGCACGTTTTCGAAGAATGTCAACGCCTCCTCGACCGTCATATTGAGGACATCGTAAATACTCTTTCCCTTGTACTTCACTTCCAGCGTCTCGCGGTTGTACCGCTTTCCGTGGCAGACTTCGCACGGGACATAGACATCCGAGAGGAAATGCATTTCGATCTTAATGATGCCGTCGCCGCCGCAGGCCTCGCAGCGGCCGCCCTTAACGTTAAAACTGAAACGTCCCTTCTTGTAGCCGCGGGCCTTGGCATCCGGTGTCCCCGCAAACAGATCGCGGATCATGTCAAAGACACCGGTGTACGTCGCCGGATTCGAGCGCGGTGTGCGCCCGATCGGAGACTGATCGATGTCGATGACCTTGTCGAGCTGGTCCATTCCGTCGATGCCGTCGTTTGCGCCCGGTATCGTGCGGGCGTGATTGAGCTCCCGGGCAAGTGTCTTGTAGAGAACTTCGTTCACGAGAGAGCTCTTGCCCGATCCGGACACGCCCGTGACGACCGTCATGACGCCCAGCGGGAAGCGCACATCGATGTGCTTCAGGTTATTGACCGCGGCGCCGCGGACCGTGAGCCAGCCGGCCGGCTTCCTTCGCTCCTTCGGAACTTCGATTTTCAGCGCTCCCGACAGGTATTTTCCGGTGAGCGACTTCGGATTCTTCATGATTTCTTCCGCTGTGCCGGCCGCCACGACTTCGCCGCCGTGCGATCCGGCGCCGGGGCCGATATCAACGATATAGTCCGCCGCGCGCATCGTGTCCTCATCGTGCTCGACGACAATCACCGTGTTCCAGAGATTGCGGAGTCTCTTCAGCGTATTGAGCAGCTTGTTGTTGTCTCTCTGATGAAGACCGATGCTCGGCTCATCGAGAATATAGCAGACGCCGACAAGGCCGGATCCGATCTGGGTTGCAAGCCGGATGCGCTGTGCCTCGCCGCCGGACAGAGTAGCCGTCGAGCGGGAGAGCGTGAGATAGTTAAGACCGACATCTATGAGGAAACCGACGCGGTTTCTGATTTCCTTCAGAATCTGCTGACCGATGATCTGCTGTGTCGGTGAAAGCTCGAGGTGATCGATAAAATCGCGAAGGTCCGTAATGGACAGCGTCGTGACCTCATAAATGTTCTTGTCTCCGACCGTGACAGCCAGTGATTCCTTCTTCAGCCTCTGTCCGTGGCAGGTGCTGCACGGCGTGATCGTCATGAACTCCTCATACTGCGCTTTGGCTGTGTCGGAGAATGTCTCCTTGTAGCGCCGCTCCGAATTTTTAATGAGGCCTTCGAACTGAATCGGGTACACACCTGTCCCGCGCTGGCCGGTGTAATGTACATCCACGCTTACGTCCGTGCCGTACATCAGCATCCTGCGCACTTCTTCGGGAAGCTCTCTCCAGGGTGTATCGAGGCTGAAACGGAATTTCTTCGAAAGAGCCCGGAGTGTCGCGTTCGTGAAGCTTCCCTCATTCATGCAGCTCTGCCAGCCGCAGACCGCGATGGCACCCTCATTGATGGAGAGCCGATCGTCCGGAACGATGAGTCTTGGATCGAACTCCATCTTGTAGCCGAGTCCTGCGCAGTCCGGGCAGGCACCGAACGGATTATTGAAAGAGAAACTCCTCGGCTCGATCTCCGGAATGCTGATGCCGCAGACCGGGCAGGCAAAATTCTGTGAAAACTCCAAAAGGGTCCCGCCGATAACATCCACCTGGGCGAGCCCGTCAGCCAGATTCAGCGCATTTTCCAGCGAATCCGTAAGTCTTCTCTCGATCCCGGGCTTTACCACCAGGCGGTCGACGATGATCTCGATATTGTGCTTGATATTCTTGTCGAGGGAAATGTCCTCGGAGAGGTCATACTGATTCCCGTCCACACGCACACGGACATAACCCGCGCGGCGTGCGCGGTCGAATACCTTTTCGTGCATACCCTTGCGGCCGCGGACAACCGGCGCGAAGACCTGGATCTTCGTCCCTTCCGGAAGCGCCATTACCTGATCCACCATCTGATCAACTGTCTGCTTCGAGATGACCCGTCCGCAGTTCGGGCAGTGCGGGATGCCGACGCGTGCGTAGAGAAGACGCAGGTGGTCATAGATTTCCGTCACCGTTCCGACCGTGGAACGCGGGTTCCGGTTCGTCGATTTCTGATCGATGGAAATCGCAGGGGAAAGTCCTTGAATGTCATCGACATCCGGCTTCTCCATCTGCCCCAGGAACTGACGTGCATAGGAAGAGAGCGACTGCATGTAGCGCCGCTGTCCCTCTGCATAAATCGTATCGAAGGCGAGCGAGCTCTTGCCCGATCCCGAAAGGCCGGTCAGCACGACCAGCTCGTTGCGCGGAATATCCAGACTGATATTCTTCAGATTGTGCTCTCTGGCGCCGCGGATGCGGATACAGTCGTCCTTGTGAATGATCTTGCGCCGGGCCTCATCCTTCTTTCCGTCCTGCGCGAATTTTTCCTCTTCTGCTTTCAGCTCCGGCCAGTAGTCGGGGCGCATCTTTACTGCCATGTTGGTTCTCTCCAATATAAATGCTTCTATATATGATATGCTTTCGGATATGCTTCCGGCTGTATGAAAAAACCGTACTGCCGGGCAGCGCTGCTTCCGCTCTGCGGGGCACGCAGGCAGACGCTGCGGCTTCGGACCTTATCCGATCTGCCTTAAAGGCCCTTTGTGATCTCGTTGTAATGCTTCTTTAAATCCACCATCCGGTCACGCAGCTCGGCCGCAGCCTCGAAGTTGAGGTCCGCCGCCGCGTGCCGCATCTGTTTTTCCGTCTTTTCGATCAGCTTCTTCAGCTCGTCTCTGTTCATCGACTCCGGATCTTTCTCGAATTCCGCATTCTCCTTCGAGATTTCCTTTGAAATCGTGATGAGGTCGCGGACCTCCTTCTTGATCGTCTGCGGCGTGATTCCGTGTTCCATGTTGTACTTCTGCTGGATCGCACGTCTCCGGTTCGTCTCGTCGATGGCCTTCCGCATGGAATCCGTGATCGTGTCGGCGTACATGATGACGTGGCCTTCCGCGTTGCGGGACGCGCGCCCGATGGTCTGAATCAGCGATGTCTCATTGCGCAGGAAGCCTTCCTTGTCGGCGTCGAGAATCGCAACCAGTGAAATTTCCGGAATGTCCAGACCCTCGCGGAGCAGATTGATGCCGACAAGCACGTCGAAAACGTCGAGCCGCATGTCGCGGATGATTTTGGCTCTCTCGAGTGTATCGATGTCCGAGTGAAGATATTTCACACGGATGCCGACACCCGCCAGATAATCCGTGAGGTCCTCGGCCATCTTCTTCGTGAGCGTCGTGACCAGCACCTTGTTTTTTTTCTCTGTCTCTTTGTGGATCTCCGCGATGAGGTCATCAATCTGGCCCTTCACCGGCCGCACAGAAATCTCCGGGTCGAGCAGGCCGGTCGGACGGATGATCTGCTCGGCGCGCAGCAGCTCATGTTCCGCCTCGTAGGGGCCGGGCGTTGCGGAGACAAAGAGCATCTGGTCGATACGCTGCTCGAACTCCTCAAAGGAGAGCGGCCGGTTGTCCATCGCCGAAGGGAGCCGGAATCCGTATTCGACCAGCGTCTTCTTGCGGCTCTGATCGCCGTGATACATTGCTCCGATCTGCGGAATCGTAATGTGCGACTCGTCGATCATGATCATGTAGTCGCCCTTGAAAAAGTCCATGAGACACATCGGGGCAGAGCCCGGCGCGCGCCCGGAGAGCGGCCGCGAATAGTTCTCGATGCCGCTGCAGAAGCCGGTCTCGCGGAGCATTTCAATGTCAAAATTCGTGCGCTCGGCGATTCGCTGGGCTTCGAGAAGTTTTCCCTGACTCCGGAAGTACTCGACCCGCTCCTTCAGCTCCTTCTCAATCTCATCGCAGGCGCGGTTGATCTTCTCCTGCGGCACGACATAGTGCGAGGCCGGGAAAATATCTACATGCCGGAGTTCAGCGTGCGGCTTTCCCGTAATCGGCTCGACCTGCGTGATGCGGTCTATCTCATCGCCGAAAAACTCAATGCGGAGAATATAGTCCGAGCCTTCGGCCGGATTGATCTCGAGCACATCGCCGTGCAGGCGGTAGCAGCTGCGCTGCAGGTCGTCATTGCGCTCATAGTGGATATTCGTGAGACGGTCGCAGACTTCCTGCGGGCTCTTCTCCATGCCGGGGCGGAGCGAGATTGCCATCTGTTCGTAGTCATCCGGCGAACCGAGGCCGTAGATACAGGAAACCGAGGCGACGACGATGACATCTCTTCGTTCAGACAGGGAGGCCGTCGCGGACAGACGCATCTTGTCGATCTCATCATTCACCGCGGAGTCCTTCGCGATATAGGTATCCGTCTGCGGAACGTATGCCTCCGGCTGATAATAGTCATAATAGGAGACGAAGTACTCGACGGCATTATTCGGAAAGAATTCCTTGAATTCGGAATAGAGCTGCGCCGCAAGCGTTTTATTGTGCGAGATGACCAGCGTCGGCTTATTCATGGCGGCGATGATATTCGCCATCGTAAATGTCTTGCCGGAGCCGGTCACGCCGAGCAGCGTCTCAAACTGATTGCCGGCTTTGAATCCGTCAACCAGCTCTTTTATGGCTTCCGGCTGATCGCCGGTCGGTTTGTATTTGGAAACCAGTTCAAAATGATCCATGTCATCCTCTGGCGGGCAGTGCGGCCGTTTCTGCGGATAAAGTTTTTGCGCAGAAACTGCACGGACGGCTCCCGCCCATGAAAAGCCCGCCATGCTGTATCACGGCAGGCAGAACTCACTGTGTGCATTCTGCATCATGATAGCATGGCGGGTGCATTTGAACAAACATTTGTTCGATTCCGGGGCGGCATTATTCCTTGTCCCGGATGATCTCCAGCGCGCGGTCGAGCTGGTTGTCGGTTCCATCCTTCGCGTAGGCATCCGAGTCGAACTCAAGTACTTCATCCGGCGTGATGCCCTTGTGATTGATGTCGCGGCCGTTCCTTGTGAAATATGCCGCGGTTGTGATTTTAACGGAAGTGCCGTCGCCGAGACTGAGTACGGACTGGACGACGCCCTTTCCGTAGGTCTGCGTGCCCAGGATGGTTCCGATGCCGGAATCCTGGATGGCTCCGGAGAGAATCTCCGATGCACTTGCAGAATAACCATTGACGAGAACAACCAGCGGTTTGGTGAATTCGTTCGTGCCGTCGGCCTTGTACTCGGTGCGGGATCCGTCCGCCTCTTCATAATAGAAGACAAGCCCTTCCGGAAGCAGCTGGTTTGCGATGTCAACCACGGTCGAAACATTGCCGCCCGGGTTTCCGCGGAGATCGAGGACAAGTCCCTTCATCCCCTGATCCTCAAGGTCCGCCATCGCCTCTTTGAACTGATCCGCCGTCACATCATCGAATTCGGTGATGGCAATGTAGCCGATCTTGTTCTCCTCATCTTTCATCGAGTGTGTGACCGTGACATCGTCGACCTTGCCGCGGGTGACCGTGATATCCTGATAATCGCTCACACCGTCGCGGTAAATCGTGAGAACAACATCTGTCCCCTCATCGCCGCGGATCATGCTGACGACGTCATTCAGCGACATGCCCGAGACATCCTGCCCGTCGACCTTTGTGATGATATCGCCGTCCTGAAGCCCTGCCTTTTCCGCCGGAGAATCCGGGAAAATTCCCGAAAGCATCGGGTATCCGGTATCTTTGTCGGTTGAGACATACGAGCCGATGCCGTAATAGACGCCTTCCGTCGTCTCGGAGAGCTGCTCGGTCTCGTCTGCCGTATAGTATTCCGAGTACGGATCATCCAGTGATTCAAGAAGCCCCTTATAAAGGCCGTCCACTTCCTGAACGACCGTGACCTCATCGTCATAGTAATAATACTGCCGGATGATTTCCTCGAGCTGTCCAATCTTCGCAATGGATTCCGGGTTGAGCACTGTGTCATAGGAAGAATCGGTTCCGCTGTCTTCCCCGGCAGACGTACTTCCGCCCGTCTGTACACTTCCGCTTCCGACCGCCTTCCGGATATAGAAGGCGCCGACCGTTCCGCCGACAAGGGCGGTGATGAGAGCGCCGGTGACCATGCCGGCGATGAAGCAGCGGACATTCATCTTCTTCGGAGGCCGTGACGAGCCGGACTGTCCTGTAAGTCCGGGCGTCCCGGGCGTTCCCGGCTGCTGAGGCCCTCCCGTGCCGCCGGCCGGTCCGCTTCCCGCGCCCTGCGGTTCCTGATACCGTCTGTTTGCGCCGTACTGAGCCTCATTCCAGCTCCCGTCGGCTGCATTTGTCTGTCCGTATCCGGGCTGTCCGTCCGGCTTAGCGCCATACTGCGCCTGATTCCATCCATTATTCTGCTGCATTGTCTGTCCGTAAAAACTGTTCTGATCGCCGATTGCCTGATCTCCCTGTCCGAACGGAATTTCCCCTCCGGACGGCATCCCCAGATCAATATACTGTCTTCCGTTTTTGCCCGCAGATCCGCCTGCATTCGCAGCCGGGCGGCCGTTTTCTCCGTTATTCTTCGGGTTATTCTCCGGGTTTGTGCTCTTTTCTTCGTCTGTAGTTCCCATTGCTTTTATTCCCAATATCTGTTGCTCATTACAGATAGTTCCACGGGCTCACATACGAGCCGCTCAGGCGCACCGAGAAATGAAGGTGCGGTCCCGTGGAGTTTCCGGTGCTGCCGACCGCCGCGATCTGTTCACCCGCCGAAACGCTCTGTCCGGATGAAACATACAGTGCCGAGGCATGCATGTAAATCGTGTAAAGCCCGCCGCCGTGATTGATCATGACGTAGTTTCCCATCGACGAGCTGTAGCCCGCCGAGACGACAGTGCCGTCCGCCGCCGCAAGAATGGCTGATCCGTACGGTGCAGCCATATCAATGCCGCTGTGGAACTTCTCGACGCCGGAAATTGGATGGATCCGGTATCCGAAATCAGAAGAAATATATGTATAGGACGGACACGGCCACGTGAAGGCGCCGCCCGAATATTGTTTTTGCTGCTGCGCCGCCAGTGCCTGCTTGTCGGCCGCCACACTCGCCTCAAGCGCTGAAATCTCGCTCGTCTGCTGATTCAGCGCACTCTCCGCATCGTCGAGGTCCGCCTCACTGTCCGCAATCTGCCCCTCGAGAGACGTGATCTCAGCCGTCTTGTCGGCGATGAGGGTCTGCATGTTGTTCTCTTCTTCTTCCTGTGCGGACTTCGCATCCTCGAGCGTCTGCTGCTCTTCCTCGAGTGCCTGCTTCGTGAGCTCCACAAGCTGCGTCTGCTGCTTGTACTCCTCGAGCTTCCTCTGGTCGTATTCCGAAAGCTCATTTACATAGTAGGCCTTGTTCAGCATATCTCCAAAACTCGATGCCTTCAGGAGCAGCTCGACATAGTAGGTATTGCCCTTCTCATAGATGAACCGGATGCGCTTCTTCATGGCCTCATACTGCGCCTTCTGCGTCGCTTCGGCTTCCTCGAGTTCAGTTTGGGTCTTGTCGATCTCGGCTTCCTTGTCCTCGATCTGTGACTTCAGATCGTCGATCTTCGCCTGAATCTCATTCAGCTGCGAATCGAGGTCCGACACATACGTCTCCAGGTTGCTCTTGGAAGCTTCAAGGCTGTCCTGCATTGCCTGGATATCACTCACGTTCTGCTTGAGCGACTCCTGCTGCTTCTTCGCATCCTCGATCTGGGATTCTTTCTCCTTGATCGACTCTTCCGTGACGGTCTCCGCATGCAGTTCCTGTGCAGGGCCCGCGAAAAGAGACGTTCCCATAACCGCTATAGACAGCAATATCCACCGGAGGGCATATTGTGCATTTGTCGTATGTGATTTTCTTCTCAAGATCTTACCGTGCCGGTGAAGTTTTAACGATGTCCTTCTAAACCTTTCCCGGCCGTATTCAGGCGGAAAAGTGCCGCCTGAACAAAGCCGGGAAGGGAATATCATTCTTCATCTCTTAAATGTCTGTGAACTGTAAACATACTGCCGAAGAAGCCGATGCCGACGCCGATCAGGATGCTTACCGGGATGAGGCTCTTCATGATGTCCCCGACCGGAAGGAAATTCATCAGGTTTGTCAGCATCTGGAAACGGCTCGTGATATAGTTGACTGCCTTGCCGTAAAAGAAGTAAATGAGCACCAGCGGGATCAGCGAACCGGCAAAACCGATGATCATGCCTTCGATGACGAACGGCGCCCGTATGAAGTAGTCCGTCGCGCCGACGTATTTCATGATGTTGATTTCTTCCTGCCGGACCGAGATACCGATGGTGACGGTATTGCTGATGAGGAAGATGGAGACGCCGAGCAGAAGCAGAACGATTGCAATGTAAATGTACGCAATCAGACTGTTGAAGCCGGTGAGCGTCGTCGCCGTAAGTTCCGACCGGTTGACGGTCCGGACCTGATCGAGTCCCTGGAGATAATCGACGAGATCTCCCTGTTTGGAGACATCCTTCAGATAAATCTCGAGGTTCGCATCATTCTCGAGCGGGTTCTCCGTGAAGCCGTCGGAATACTCCCCGAGGTACTCTTCCTTGAAGGAATCCCATGCTTCCTCAGCGGAGACATAGGTCACGCTCGCAACTTCCGGCCGCTCTTCGATGGCGACCTTGAGCTGCTGGATTTCGTCCTCGGTTGTGCCCTCGTTGAAAAAGACCGTGACGGAAACGCCCTGCTCGGCCGAGCGCACGACATGCTGCAGATCCGCCATCAGTGCATAGAAAAGACCGAACAGAAAGAGACAGGCCGCGATCGTCGCGATGGATGCCAGTGTGAACATTTTATTGCGGCGAAGGTTGCGTAAGCCCTGACCGATTGTATAGAAAAATGAACTGATTTTCATCGGTACCTCATTGAATGAATATCCGTTAATATCCGCAGCTGTGCAGACTGCAGTCAGACGCCGGAAGAATTTCCGTCTCCGCCGTCATCGTCAGCGTAACCGTAATAATCCGTCCGGCTGATTTCCCCGGTCAGAGAAAGGTCCTCGGTCAGGTCCCGCGCCGTGCTGCCGGCCGAAGTCGGATCATCGGAATACCCGTCCATGTCGGACGTTAAGCCCGCATCGTCTGAAAAAGTATCATAGGATGCGCCGTTCTGATCGTCCGGTTCGACAAAGTCACCGGTATCATAATTCTCATCCTCGAACTCATCCTCGATCTCCGTGTTTTCATCGAGATCGATCTCTTCCTCGTAGGCCTGGTTCTCGCTGCGCGTGTAGCTGCCGTGCTCTTCGTCGCCCGTGATGACGCCCTGGCTCATGGTTATGACACGCTTATGCATGGCATTGACGATCTCACGGTTGTGCGTGACGACCACGACCGTCATGCCCTCATTGTTGACCGCCTCGAGAAGCTTCATGATTTCCCATGAATTTCTGGGGTCAAGGTTGCCGGTCGGCTCATCGGCGAGAAGAATGAACGGCTTATTGATCAGCGCCCGGGCGAGTGCGACTCTCTGCTGCTCGCCGCCGGAGAGCTGGTCCGGGTAGTTCTTGTACTTATTGGCAAGTCCGACCGTCTTCAGGATCTCCGGCACGTTCTTGCGGATGCGGTAATTCGGAATCTGAATGATCCGCTGTGCGAAAGCCACGTTCTCATAGATGCTCCGGTCCTTCAGAAGACGGAAATCCTGGAAAACGATGCCGAGATTCCGGCGGAACTTCGCAATCTTGCGGTGCGGCAGCGTATTCAGCTCATAGCCGAGTACATTCACATATCCCCTCGTCGGTTTCAGTTCCCTCATGAGAAGTTTGATGAGCGTGGATTTTCCGGAACCGGAATCTCCGACGATGAAGACAAACTCACCCTGCTTTATGTCCAGCGAGATGCCGTTCAGCGCAGGCGTATGCTTGTCATACGCCTTGTATACATTTCGGATGGTAATGACATTTCCGTCCGGAATGTCGACAATCTTACGTTTTTTCGCCATTATTGAACTCCAGAAATCTTAATTGTGTGTCGAAATCAATACTCAAAGGTATCCATCTTCGACATATAGTTCATGTATTTTACCACCATGAGCGCAATCTTGAAGGTGATTGCATCGTCGAAGACACGCAGATCGAGCCCTGTGCTCTTCTGCAGCTTGTCGAGACGGTAAACCAGCGTATTGCGGTGGATGAAGAGCTGTCTCGATGTCTCCGAAACATTCAGGTTGTTCTCGAAAAACTTATTGATGGTTGTGAGTGTTTCCTCATCGAAATCATCCGGATTATTGCTGCCGAAGACCTCGCGGATAAACATCTTGCAGAGCGGAATCGGAAGCTGATAAATGAGCCGCCCGATGCCAAGCTGGCTGTATGCCACAATGTTCCGGTCCTCAAAGAAAATCTTGCCGACATCCAGGGCCATCTTCGCTTCCTTGTAGGAGCGGGAGACCTCCTTCAGCTCGCCGACTGCCGTGCCGTATGCGATATGTGCATCCGTGATGTTGTTCTTGGTAAGGAAGGCGATGTATGCCTCCGCCATGCGCTGGACATCCGACTGCTTGCTGCCTTCGCTCAGGTCCTTCACGACGATGACGCCGTTTTCATCGACGGCAGTGACAAAGTCGTTTCCGCCGGCACCGGCATACTGCTGCATCAGCTCAAGCGTGCCCTGATCCTTCTCTTCACCGGTCTCGATGATAATGACAACTCGGGGCGTGTTTGCGGAAATATGGAGCTTCTTCGCCCTGCCGTAAATATCCACCAGCAGGAGATTGTCGAGAAGCAGGTTCTTAATGAAGCTGTCGCGGTCATAGCGCTCCTTCAGCGCGCCGACCAGTCCCTGGATCTGGAATGCGGCCATCTTGCCGATGACAAGTCCGTTGTCGCCGCCGCCCTGAATGACAAGGACAAACTCCAGCACCTGTTCATCAAAAATCTTGAAAAACAGAAAATCGCCCCAGCTCTGGGTATCCGCCGGGGACTGAGCGAATTTCGGCACGAACGAAGCTGCCTCAGAAAAAACCGGCGCCGTAACTGCCTGCTCACGTCCTTCCGAATCCATCACCCCAAGCTCGACCTTCGCAATAGTCTGGATCCCATCGATCGTGCTCTGTAAAACCTGATTCGAAATCATTTCTTCACCCCTGAAATAAACTCTCTGCTGTAACTTCCCCGCACACGTCCCCCACAGACGCGAATGTCATAGTCAAAAATATTCTAAAACAACCGTGATTAAAAATCCATAAATTGGGCCCTGTTTTTTGTGAAATTTCACCATAGTTTGCTGACTTTTCATCGGTTTTTCGCGAATGCCCTACGCAAAAACAAATTCAGCCAGCGCGATATACACGACACAGATTCCCATGCCGACGATGGCCGGAACCGACAGGAGGCGTGGTTTCTTCACCGGCTGCGCCTGCTGCTGTGCACCGTAATAAGGCTGTGCGCCAGCTGCGGACTGAGCCGGGCCGTACGGAGACTGCTGCGTTCCATACGAAAACTGCTGTCCCGCAGACTCCGCGGAAGGTTGTCTTTTTGCTTTCTTCTTTCGCCCGATAATCGGCGGCCGGTTCTCATTTGCTGCCATCTGATTCAGAATCAGTCCGGAAAGAATAAGAAACGCGGCGCCGACGCAGGTGAGGATGACAACGGCGGCAATCATATAAGAGTCGCTGCCGCTTCCGAACATCTGCTGAATTTCATCCTGCATCGCTTGAATTTCTTCTTCGGTGAAATCCCCTGAGAACATGCCGGACGCTGTCATGGACACCACACTGAACGAGTTGAACAGCATATGCATGACGGTGGACGTCACCGTGCTCCCGGTCGCCTCAACCGCAAGGGCCAGCATGATCCCGAGGAAGCACGCATAACAAGCCTGATTGAAATTTAAATGCATCAGTCCGAACATCACGGAGGACAGAATAACGGCTCCGGCAATGCGCCCGGTCTGGCGGAACGAATGGAAAATGTATCCGCGGAACACGAATTCCTCCGCCATCGGCCCCAGAACTCCGACCATCAGGAAGACCGCCCATGCAGGCAGATCGAGTCCCATCGCCGCGATCTCAAGCGCGCTGTTGCCAGAGACTAACTGCGTTGCAATATTAATCGCCGTAACCGCAGGCATGAGAGTCACGACAAGCAGCAGCGCCCACAGAACCGTGGAAATCCTGATCTTATGATATCCAAGACATTCGTTGATTCCGGCCGGCGTGCACAGAAGAAAGATAACCGTCGGAATAAGCAGTGCCCCTTCCGAGACGGCAATGGACGGAACAAGCTCTGTTACACCCGGCTGCACAGACGCATAATAGGGCTGCAGCAGTGCACACGCAAAGGTAAGAAGAATCGAAAAGAAAAAGACATATCCTGCTTTTCTCGATGACATAAAAACAATACTCCTGAAGAATCGTAAAAACCTGCGCCTGCCGGAAAGTATCCGCCCCGGCGCGTACAGCGGTGCCGCCCCGCACATCGGGAGTACCGTTTCCGTTCAGATGCGCTCGATGGAGTCCGGCGTGATCTTCACCCTGCCTTCCTTCATCAGGTGGCCTACTGCGCGCTTGAACTCGCTTTTGCTCATATGGACTTCTTCCCGGATGCGCTCAGGGTCCGCCTTATCCGTGAAAGGAAGCTTTCCGCCCCGCTCGTCCAGGATCCGGAGCAGCGTCCCGCAGTCGGAATCCATCTGGTACATGGCCTTCTCCCGGAGAGAGAGGTCCAGTTTCCCGTCCGGACGAACCCGGGTGACCCGGGCAGAAATCGTCTCCCCGACCCGGAGCGGCCGCACCAGCTCTTTTTTCGGAATCAGGGCCGAAAAGCAGTCGTCTACCGCGACAAACATTCCGAAATTGCCGCTCGTCTCATAGACGGTTCCATTCACCCGGTCCCCCGTGTGATACGGAGAGTCCGTCCGAAGATACGGGTATACGTTCATCGTTGCGCAAAGCCGCCCGCTCTTGTCGATATAGACCGCGGCGAGGCATTCCTCGCCTTCCTTCACATGGGCATCGCGGGGCTGTTCATGATAAGGAAGAAGAAGGTCTTTATCCAGTCCCCAGTCAAGAAATGCTCCGGTCCGGTTCACTGCCGCAACCGTGAGCCAGCCGACCTCGTGAAGATGAAGTTTTGGCTGCTTCGTGGTTGCAATCAGGCGGTCCTCCGAATCCCTGTAAAGGAAAACCTCCACCCTGCCGCCGGCCTTCGCGCCTTCCGGAATCTGCCGGCCCGGCAGCAGTACCTCTTCCGACTTCTCCTCATCGGTCAGATAGGCGCCGTGCTCCGTGATCTCTGCGATGGTCAGTGTCTGTGTTTCTCCCAATTTAAGCATCGTCATTCCGTCCTTTCATCTCGCTGCTACAGCACCCACGCGCTCTCTTCGTCCGGCCTGCGCGGGCGCAGTGTGAGTTCCATACAGGCAAACGCCTTCTCGTCGCTTCCGTTCATGGAAACCGGAACTTTCTTCTCACCTGTCCCGGTCATTTCCGCCGGGTAGGCGAGGATATCAATTGTATCGCCAAGAAGCGCCTGCTTCTTATATTCCACGCGCATGCCGCAGACAATCTGCTCCTCCGGCACAAGCTGCATCACGAACCGCACGTACTGTGCGTTATTGAGATGGTGATTCGAATCGAGGTGACTCTCGCCGACCTCAATCCTCGACACCCTCTGCGGCACGGCATCTTTCGGAAGCAGAATCTTCCGCGGCAGGTATTCCATGTCGCTGAATTTTTCCCCGAGCTCATAGACCCGGCTCATCTCCGGCGGAACAATCGCCGGAACCATTTTGTCGAGATTGATGAGCGACCAGACGGAATTCGCTTCCGCAAGCCGCTCCCCGTCCGCAGAGTCCATACTGAAATTTCTCAGTCCCATGAAACCGCGGAGTTCATAGGGATTCGTTGCCGTGATAACCCGCTCGCCGAGCACCGGATAGCGCCGCACTTCGATCTGCCAGTAGTTGACGACCCATGCATAATGCCGGTCGACGAGATACCGAATCCCGACGTGCCCGTCCTCCGACTGAAACGTCGAGCAGTCCTGAAAATAATTGATCAGCGACTCGGGCCTGAGCAGTCCGTGCTCATCGACCTCGCTGTAACGAATTCTGTCCTCAAATGAATACATCCGAATAAAATTCTCCCTGTCTGTGGATTCGAACCTGCGCAGAACCGCGCCGCATATGCCGCGCGCATAAAGCCGTGTCCTGACAGAACTGATCCCGCATCGAACCTGGGGCCGCGTCCCGCTGCGGCTGCAGGACTTTTTCTGCCGTCATTCTTCCGCAGATGTAAACCTGATCAGTTCCGCCTCGATTTCCTCTCTCGGCGCAGCCATAGTCCCCTGCGCCATCTCCGGCTTTCCGCCGCCGCGCCCGGAGAGTGCGGCATTCGCAGTTTTGACGAGGGGACGCACATCGATCGACCGGCTGCCGATGACATAATACCAGCCTTCGCCCTGTTTCGTGAAGACTGCGCAGCAGGTCCCCTTTCCGTGCTCCAGCAAAAACTCGCAGAACCGACGCGCCTCCACAGGCGTCATGGAGTCCTCGAATTCCATCGTGAGCTTTCTGCCGTCCGGAAGTGCATCCGCCCGGGCGCCGTAGTACATGGTCATGATTTCGCCGATACGGCGGCTCTTTTCAAAGCTCTCTTCCTTCACCCTGGCAAAACCGTCAGGCACCAGCGCCGGATCAACGGCAAGCTGCTTTGCAAGGTCATTCACGATATCTGTCCGCTGCTCCATTATGCGGAGGGCGCGGCCGCCGCTCGCCATTGTGATGCGTACGCCGCCCTTGTAATGAATCATGGAGAGGCATTTGATGAGGCCGATTTCGCCGGTCCTTGCGACATGCGTTCCGCAGCAGGCGCACACATCGGTGTCCGGAATCGTGACGATACGGACCCTGCCGGTGAGTTCCTTCTTGCTGCGGTATTGGATGTTTTTAAGTTCTTCCTCCGATGGGTAAGTGATTTCAATCGGAAGGTTCTCGTAAACACGCTCGTTTGCCTCGCGCTCGATCTCCATCAGCTGATCCCAGGTGAGCGGGCCGGACAGATCAATCGTGATGACATCATCACCCATGTGGTATCCGACATTTTCATAACCGTAATGCGCATGAACAAGCCCCGAGATAATGTGCTCGCCGCTGTGATTCTGCATCAGGTCGAACCGCCGCGCCCAGTCGATCTTTCCATGGACCACAGCACCTTCCGGCAGCGGCGCATCGGTATAATGAACAATCACATCATCCGCCCTGCGCTGAACATCCTGTACGTGAACCGTAAGGCCGTCGGAGTATCCGTCCGCCGGGAATGTGCTATCCTGCACGGAGTTTTCTCCATTCATCTTCAGAATCCCGCGGTCCGCCGGCTGTCCCCCGCCCTCCGGATAAAAAGCAGTGTCATCAAGAATCACTTCGAAGCGTGGGCTTTCCGCTGTATGAATCGGTGTACAGGAAATCACCTCTGCATCAAATTCACGTAAATAAGTGTTTTTATAAAACAGTTCATTCATTTCCATGGTATAAGCCCCCGATGATATGTGAGAACTCCTGCTGTTCTTTGTTCTGACACTCTCTGTTCAGGCATTCCCTGATTATGTTTTATTATTTACTGCATTGCCGAGCGTAAATGAATTTCTTTCGTCCGCCAAACCCGAAGGGTTTTTCAATATTTCCATTTATCTCCGCTGCAGACGCATATCTGCGCCGCCGTGGATTTATCAGACTTGTCCGCGGGCGTCACGCCCAAATCCGGCAGAATAATTTCCGCGATTGCATATAACACAAAGTATACCATGGCCGGAGGAAAAGGGGCGGGTGCCCTGCGGCGCCCGCCCCTGCATTTAATTTCCATTCAATTTGTGTTTTGATTTGT
>Ga0256406_1000765_pt1 | contig 55811 bp, 42 predicted proteins | sample RumenRJG_03DNA_FD_185986 | JGI IMG/M metagenome (GOLD analysis project Ga0256406, IMG submission 185986) | Bovine rumen microbial communities from Lethbridge, Alberta, Canada - RJG_03 | ecosystem: Host-associated > Mammals > Digestive system > Stomach > Rumen | place: Canada: Alberta | collected...
CTTCGAAGTATCCCCTGGCCTTTGCCACGTAGATCCCAGTGTGATTGGTGTTGGGTGTCCAGTCCAGCACGAAGGTGATCTTCGACTTCTTGCTCTTGTCCTGACTGCCGCCTGAGCCGCATCCCGTCATGCAAAGGCAACAGCACAGCATGATCGCGATCGCCGCTGCCGTCAGGGTCCTGTATTTCCTGCCTAAGGATTTTTTCATCTTGATTTCCTCCGTTTTTCGTCACTGATACCTCCGGGATCTGCTGCTCTCTCCCAGGGAGTGCACTGCCTTTGCGCTACATTGACCAACCATATGAGCAGCAGGCTGATGATGGATATCAGGAAGATCACTGCGAACATTTTGTCGTAGGAAAAGGACTTCCTGACCCTGGTCATGTAGACCCCAAGTCCTGCGTATCCGCCAAGCCATTCGGCAAGGACCGCCCCTACCACAGCGTAGGCGATGCTGATCCTAAGACCCGAAAAGATGCTGGGAAGAGCTCCCGGAAACTTCACGTGTCTGAAGATCTGCAGGCGGCTGGCTCCCATGGCCCGCATCAGGTCTATGGCGTCCCGGTCTGCCGATCTCAGTCCGTCCAAAGTCCCCACGGCTATGGGGAAAAAGGTGATCAGTACGATCAGCACTACCTTCGGCATCATCTGATATCCGAACCAGAGCACCAGAAGTGGTGCGATGGCCACCGCCGGGATGGTCTGGGTTATTACGATTATGGGATAGACCGCCTTGTAGGCTCCGTCCCACCTGTCCATAAGGCAGGCCACGGCAAAGCCGATGATTATGCCGGCCAATGTGCCCACCAGAGTCTCCGTCAAGGTCACCTTAAGGTGCATCATCAGAAGATCGAAGTCGCCGACGAAGGCCCTGATCGTATCAAGGGGCGTGGGCAGCATGAACCTCGGCACTATCTCGAAGACCGACAGTGCCGTCCACAAAAGCAGGATCCCCAGGAGGGTTGCTGCAGGATATATTACGGTTTTAAGATTTCTGCTGTCCATCTGCTCTCTTCGGTCTGGCGGACCGGGAAATAAAAAAGTGCTCCATTAGCCATGGAGCACTTAAACTGCTTCTCTTCGCACTTCCTTCGCCGGCATTATCCGGATCAGGTCATGAGGGTCTCCGACTGTTTGGGCGCCGCTTTCATGCGGCGGGCCGGTCGGACTCTCAGCTTTCGCTCCCCTGGCTTTGGTATCAATATATCACATGTGGGCCGGCTGTACAATCCTTAAGTATGCCTTCTTCATCCTACCGTCTGTATAGTGTAGTACATAGCGCCTGCAAGGACTACCAGCAGAACTATGATAAAAAGCAGTCTGCTTCCGTGAGGCTTTCTCAGGGGCACCGCCTCCCAAAGTGCAACTCCGGTCCTGCCCGCAAGCTCGATCGCACCTTTTGTGAATGTGGAGTTGGTCATGACCATTCCCTTGTCGCAGTCGTAGTACTGCATGCCGGCATAGGCCTCCTGGACCGCGGAATTGCCCACCGGCTTCTGGTACATCTTGCACTGTATGGCATAGGTCTTCCCTCTGCGCTTTGCAAGGATATCCACGCCCTGATCGCCGCTGGCCTTGGTGATCTCTATTTTTTTGAAGCCACGCCTGCGCAGATAAAGTGCGCAGTGTTCTTCAAATTCTCTGCCTGTCATCTTCTTACGACTCATGGGATTTGCTTACTCCTCCCTGGAGGATGGCCTCCAGCTCTTCCTTGTCGAACTGGTATTTCTTCAGGCAAAAATGACATTGAAGCTCTGCCTGTCCGTCTTCCTCTATTATCTCACGAAGGTCGTCCTCTCCGATGGTGGTCAGGACCTCTTCGATCCTTTCCCTGCTGCAGTCGCACTCCCAGCGGATCTCTCTTTCCTCCAGTTCTTCGACCGCATACTCCTCTGGCATGGTTGCGAATATGTCCTCCAGGACCTTGCGGACCAGGCCTGTTTCGCTGAGCCCGCCCGTTGCCTTTGCATCGTCTATTATCGATGTGATTGGATCCATCTCGCCGATCAGTTTCTCCAGAGCATCGACAGCTTCCTCATCCGAACCGGGAAGCATCTGGATTATCATGCCGCCGGCTGCACCCACGCTGTAGTCGGTCTCGATCTTCACCCCCAGCGCCACCGATGTGTTCTGCTGCTCTGAAATGAAGAAGTAGGCCGCCAGGTCCTCTGCGATCTCACCGCTGACAAGGGCGATGGTCCCCATGTAGGGCTCCTTTAGGCCCAGATCCTTGATCACCGTAAGATCTCCAAGGCCGATGGCGCCGCCAACATCCAGTTTGCCCGACGATGCGAGGGGCAGATCAACCTGCGGATTCGCGATATATCCCTTGACCCGGCCGTCGGCATATGCCGTGGCCAGGATCTGCTTCGCCGGTCCCTCGCCCTTGAAGTTTACGGTAAGCTTGCCCTCTTCCTCTTTGAGCATGATGGCCATTAGTCCTGCCGCTGTCAGCACCCGGCCCATAGCCGCCGTGCCAAGAGGCGTAGTCTGATGTATGTCCTGTGCCTGCTGGACCATGTCGGTGGTCACCGTTATATAGACTCTGAAGGAGCCGCTTTTATCCATTGCTATGAGTGCCTTGCTCATGGTGTATCTCCCTTCTGCCGTAGGCAGCCTCCGCGTGCGCTGCCTTTTCGTCTGTACCATTCTATCATACTTCCACCGGCCAATTCCCGCAACCGGCGCCGCCCCTTGCGGACAGTCGTTGGGTGGCGGAGGGTACCGGCCGCCTGTCCCTCCTTGTCATCGACGGGTGGCTTGGGTATAATTGAGACGTTATGAAGATACTCGGAATCGATCCGGGATACGCTATCCTGGGCTATGGAATAGTAGAGAAAACGGGCAATCGTTTCAGGCCGGTCCATTACGGGGCCATCACCACTCCCAAGGAGATGCCCATGGACCAGCGGCTTGAGAAACTTTATGATGAGCTGCGGGAACTGATCGAGGAGTTTCGACCCGATGTTGCATCCATCGAGCAGCTCTACTTCAACAACAACGCCAAGACCGCCATCAACGTGGGTCAGGCAAGAGGTGTCGCGGTGCTGGCATGCGTCAAGGGCGGCGTCCCGATCGCAGAGTACACCCCACTGCAGATCAAGCAGGCTCTGGTGGGCTATGGCCGGGCAGACAAGAAGCAGGTCCAGTTCATGGTCAAGACCATGCTCAACCTGGCGGAAGTGCCCAAGCCCGACGATACTGCCGACGCTCTGGCCGCGGCCATATGCCACGGGCATTCTGCGGACACGAGAAACAGGCTCACCCAGGTTAGGGGCGGACTGAGATGAAAACTGACAATATATCAAAAGAGGTGAAAACATGTCTGACGAAATGAAGAAAACAGATGTCAACGAATCCAACTGCACCCACGACTGCGGGAGCTGTCCAAGTGCAGGAGGCTGCGGGAGCTTTGATCCTGCAAGCCTGATCGAAGAAACCAACGAGTTCAACCATATAGGCAAAGTCATCGCCGTAGTCAGCGGCAAGGGCGGTGTGGGCAAGTCCCTGATCACTTCCCTCATGGCCACGACGATGCAGCGCAAAGGCAAGCGCTGCGGCATCATGGATGCCGACGTCACCGGCCCGTCCATCCCCAGGGTCTTCGGCACCGAGGGCATGGTCGCAGCCGACGAGACCGGCATCTTCCCCCAGGAGAGCCAGAGCGGGATCAAAACGGTTTCAGTGAACAATTTCCTGGAGAACGACACGGATCCGGTCATCTGGAGAGGTCCCGTCATCGCGGGACTGGTCAAGCAGTTCTGGACCGACGTCCTCTGGGGCGATGTGGACTATCTCTTCGTCGATATGCCGCCGGGCACCGGAGACGTGGCTCTCACGGTCTTCCAGTCGCTTCCCGTGGACGGGATCATCGTGGTCACATCACCACAGGATCTTGTTGGCATGATCGTCGAGAAGGCCGTCAAGATGGCGGAGATGATGGACGTTCCTGTCCTTGGCCTTGTAGAGAATCTTTCCTATCTGGAATGCCCCGACTGCGGCACGAAGATCCAGGTCTTCGGCCCCAGCAAGGCGGACGAGGTCGCAAAAGCTCACGGGCTTGAAGTCCTGGGAAGGATCCCCATCGATCCCAAACTGGCAGCTGCCTGCGACCGAGGTCTTGTTGAGACCATTGAGGGAGACTGGCTGGAAGCTGCTGCAGGCAGGATCGAGAAGCTGTAGTCGCAAGGACTTAGGCTGCGCCCACCGGTCTGCCCCGAAAAACGGAGAATATGATATGACCAACACGGAAAACTACAAATTCTTTCAGCATAAAAAATGTGAATTCTTCCCCTGCCACAAGGTAGAGGATGAATCCACTTTCAATTGCCTTTTCTGTTACTGTCCCCTCTATGCTTTAGGTGATAAATGCGGAGGCAACTTCGCCTACACCGAGGACGGGGTCAAAGACTGCACCGGCTGCGCGATCCCACACAGCCCGGGCGGCTACGACCACGTGATGGAGCGGTTCGGCCAGCTGGTCGAACTGACCAGGCGCGCCAAATAGGTCACCTCACGGTTTCTCGACCGGGCGGAGTTTTTTCCTACAGATAGTCCTTCAGGTTTATCGTCTTCCTGACCAGGGCCCTGATGACCCGCAGAAATGCACCGATAGTCAAAAGGCCTACAGCTATGGCTCCCGCCATCAGCAGGGTCTCTGTCCCGACCTGTGCCGCCTCGCTGAAGTCCTTATGGAGCAGAGCATACATTGTGCCGAAGATTTTTGATCCGGGCACCAGGCAGAGGATTCCGGGTATCACGAAGATGGTCGATGCTTCTTTGAATCCCCGGGCCGCGAAATCGCTGAGCAGTCCAACGAGACAGGCCGCCAGAAAACAGCCAAGTACCGGCGACTCATCATGGTACATGGATATTTCATAACATACCCACCCGAGAGCACCGATGAACATGCACACCGGTATGTGCTTGACCGATACGCGGAATATCAGAGCGAAGCCCCCCGTAGCCAGCAGTGCGAGGACAAATTGGATAAGAAGGTGTGTCATAGGCTGATCCCTCCTATCATTGTCCACAGTTTCAGAACGATGCCGACTCCGGCCGCCAGGGAGACTGCGATGAGCGCTGCCTCGACCATCCTCGTCAGCCCTGCCAGCATGTCGCCGGAGAGGAAGTCGCGGATGGAGTTGGTGATCGGAACGCCGGGTACGAAAAGCATTATGGTCCCGCTTATTACGGCTCCGTAACTGGCCTCGTCGATAGATGAGGCGACCACCAGAGCCAGGAGGGCCGCTATGGCGCAGGAGCACAGGCCTATTATGAAATAGTTTATGTCGTATTTCTGCAGGAACCTGGAAAATCCGTAACAGATCATGCCTACGATAAAGGCGATACAGAAATCTATCCCCGTTCCCCCGAAGATGATCGAGAAACTGGCCGCACAGATCCCGGCTGCCAGGATCCTGCCGGAGAAGCGATATTTCTTCTGTCTGTCGATCTCGTCCAGCTTCTCCATACCCTCTTCCACTGTCATGTCTGTAGTCGTAAACTCTCTGGAGAACTGATTGACCAGAGAGATCTTGTTCAGATCCGTCTCGCCGCTCCTGATCCTTCTTATGTATGTGGACACACTGTCCCCGGAGACGTCGTTGTCCAGGGTAACGAAAATCCCCGTGGGCATGGCAAACACTTCAACGTTGTCCACCCCACAGGCTTTGCAGATACGGTAGATCGTCTCTTCGACCCGATAGATCTCCGCCCCGCTTTTCATCATTATCTCCCCGGCCGTCACCGCCATACGAAGGGTATTTTTCTTTTTCTCCCTGTCCATGATGCCATAGTAATACCCCAAAAAAACCTTGTCAACCGGGAACTCTTCTGTAACCGTTCCAAGAATATAATTGACGTTGCAATAATGACATATTAGGATAAGTAAGCAAGGGGGAAAACAAAATGTCACGAGCTGTGATAATTACATCATACCTTGAGTATCCTTTGGATATATCCGCCCTGCTCCGCCCGGACGATACTATCGTCTGTCTGGACGGGGGTTTCGACATAGCCAAGGAACACGGTCTTGACCCTGACATCCTGCTTGGAGACTTCGATTCCATCGATGCGAATATCGAGGAGATCCGAGTGGAGAGTTCCGGGTCCGATGACGAAGCTGACAACCTGCGTATAGTTGAGTATCCTCCGGAAAAGGACTACACCGATCTGGAGCTGGCCCTTAAGCTTCTGGATCCCGGGGAATTCCCGGAGCTGCTCATAATCGGCGGCATCGGCGGCAGACTGGATCAGACTGCGGTCAATCTCCAGCTGATCGCCAGATACACCTCCGGATACGCATCACCGGGCCAGGGCTTTGACCTGATCGAGATGCTGGACGGCCGCAACCGCTGCTTCGCTGTACGCGGCAGCGAAAAGGACTACTTCACCATCCCGGCCCAGGAGGGATCTTACCTGTCTCTTCTGCCCATGTCGGAGACCTGTGAGGGCGTGTCCCTGACCGGGGTCAAGTATCCTCTTGAAAAGGCAACGCTGCGCAGGGCCGCATCCCTCGGGATCAGCAACGAGATCATCGACGACAGAGCGGAACTGACCGCTGCAGAAGGGACCATGCTCGTGATCTGCTCAAGAGAATAGATCAGAAGGAAGGACAACCAATGACAGCCAAATCAATGCTGCCCTATGTCGAAAGCACCTCGGCCATACGCGCTATGTTCGAGGAAGGCACCCGCATGGCCAAAGAATTCGGAGCCGAGAACGTATATGACCTCAGTCTGGGAAACCCAAGCGTTCCCGCGCCACCTCAAGTCAATCAGGCGATCAGAGAGGTCGTAGACGAAGTCGATCCGTTGACTTTGCACGGCTACAACAAAAGCAACTGCGGCTACGAAGACGTCCGTGCCGATGTGGCAGAGCACCTGAACAGGCTGCATGGAACATCCTTCACCAGCGAGAATATAATCATGACCGTAGGCGCTGCCTGCGGGATCAACGTGGCCATAAAGACCCTTGTCGATCCCGGCGAGGAGGTGCTGACCTTCGCGCCGTACTTCGGCGAATACGGCAACTACGTCATGAATCACGGTGCCGTCTTCAAGGCAGTGCCGGCCAACCCGCCCTCCTTCCAGCCCAACCTGGAGGAGCTGGAGAAGATGATCGGCGAGAAGACCCGGGCGATCATAATCAACTCGCCCAACAACCCGACGGGCGTGGTCTACGATCGACAGACCCTCGAAAAACTGGCTGCCCTCCTGACCCGCAAGTCAGAGGAGCTCGGACACCATATCTTCATCATTTCCGATGAACCGTATAGAGACCTTGCCTACGACGGCGTCGATGTTCCCTGGATCACCGGGATGTATCCCGACACCATCGTATGCTATTCCTGGAGCAAGGCCCTGTCCCTTCCCGGCGAGAGGATAGGCTACATGATCATGCCATCTGAGATCGACGATTTCGAGAACGCCATGATGGTAGCCACTTTGTTGATCCGGGTCCTGGGTTTCGTCAATGCTCCTTCCATCATGCAGAAGGCAGTTGCCCGTTGCCTCGACTGTCGTACGGACATCTCCATCTACGATAAAAACAGAAAGGCCCTCTACGAAGGCCTTACGGATATCGGTTTTGAATGTGCCCACCCTGACGGCGCATTCTACATGTTCATTAAATCGCCAATAGACGATGATGTTGCATTCTGTGCCATGGCGAAGAAGTATCACATACTCATCGTCCCCGGCAAGTCCTTTGGCTGTCCCGGCTACGTAAGGATGGCCTACTGTGTGGACTACGATACGATAGTCAACTCCATGCCCCACTTCAGAGAGCTGTACAAAGAGGCAACTTCATAAACTGGACACGCAAAAAGGCGAGCCCTGACGGCTCGCCTTTTTCTATGCTTTTACTACAGCAGATCTTCTGCTATCTCATATATCCCCTTTGGATCCAGGATCCGGATCTTGCCACGGCCCGTCTCGATAAGACCGTCGTCTATGAAGTGGCGTATTATCCTGGCCACAACCTCTCTTGCCGTGCTTATCTCTCTTGCGATCTCCTCGTGAGTCACCCTGATCTCGGGGCAGGTCTTCGAGCCTTCCCCGATAGCCTCCATTGCCTTCGGGCTGAAGCAACCCTGCTCCATGCCTCTGCGTACAAGGAAGGCGGCGATCCGCTGATCGATGCCGTAGAAGAGGATCTGCTCCATTGTCCACATTACATCGGAGAAGCGCTCGGTCAGAGACTCGAAGATGAAGCTTCTCACGTATATGTTCTCATCCTTGAGGCGGCGCAGGATCGTCGTCGGCACCACCATGATCCGACTGTCCTCCTCGATGACCATCTGGGTATCAAAGGTGATCTGATACATGATGCAGGATGCGGTAAGGACATCGTACTCGCCCTCCAGCACGTGGTAGAGAGTGATCTCGCGTCCCTCTTCGGACATCATGTATGCCCGAAAGGATCCCTTCAGGACCACGGCCAGACCCAGGCAATCCTTGTCCATTGCGTGGAGGATGTTGCCCTTGTCGAATTCCGCGATCACCGTATAGCTTTCAGTCTGCCGTTTCTCTTCCTCGGTCAGATGCTCCCAGAAAGGCAACTGCTGCAGTTGTTCCAATACTTCGCTCATGATTTGAATACTCCTTTATAGGGGTATTCTATCACGTCTGAAGGAAAATGGGTCCTATCGATTCATTTTCTGTTCATAACTGCGTAGAAGCTGACACCACCCGGATAAACCTCTACCTTCTCGAAACCATTGTTGATCAGGATCCGTGCGCAGGTCTTCATCGTTTTCTCCTTTTTAGCAAAACAGAGCCGGGGGGTGGCTCTGTTTCGCGTCATCATTATCATCCGGCATCCTATTTCATCAGGGCTTCAATGCTTTCCCTGGGCTGTACGCCCATGGTCTGATCCGCGACCTGACCATCCTTGAAGTAGATCAGTGTCGGTATGCTCATGATGCCGTACTGCTGAGAGAGCTCAGGCTGCTCGTCTACGTTGACCTTGCCGATCTTGACCTTGCCTTCGTAGTCCCTGGCCAGTTCTTCGATGGTGGGCGCCAGCATCTGGCAGGGTCCGCACCATACTGCCCAGAAGTCCACCAGTACGGGTATGTCTGATTTCAGTACTTCCTCTTCAAAGTTTTCTTTTGTAAGTGTGATTTCTGCCATTTCTTTTGCTCCTTTCGATCTGTGACCGCTTTACGCTTAAGCCTTATGTTTCTTACCCCTTTTGTGACTGCAGTTTATCACCGATCGAGATTCCGTTCTGTGACTGGGTCACACATTTTCTATTTTTTGATCAGGGTATTGAGGATGCCTCTTCCAAGCTGGCCTCCAAGATTGCCTCCCAGAGTCTTGCCGAACTTGCCGAATTTGCCGCCGAGGCTTTTGCCCACTTCTCTTCCTATGGTGCCCATGACCGAGTTGCCAACCTTCTTGGCCTCCCTTGCCTTTACCCTGGCCGCCTGTTCCTCCGCCTTCTGCTGGGCCTTCTCTTCTTTCTCGGCAGCCTTGGCCGCTTCTTTTTCTTCCTTCTCTTTTGCCTTTGCGGCTTCGGCTTCCTCCGCTGCAGCCTCGGCTTCCTGCCGGGCTTCTACGCCTTTTCTCTGGAGCAGTTCGTAGGCTGATTCTGGGTCGGTTGCCGTAGCGTACTTGCTGTAGAGAAGGCTTGACTGGATCTTCTGGTTTCTCTGTTCATCGGTAGCCGCACTGAATGAGGATCTCGGCGGCAGGATCGCTGCCTTCTGAGCGATGCCCGGGATACCGTCCTCCCCAAGGAAGGATACCACCGCCTCGCCGGTACCAAGATTCAGGATGGTCTCATATGTATCGAACTCGCTGTTTTCTCTGAAGGATTCCGCGGCTGCGGCCACGCCTTTCTGCTCTGCCGGCGTGTAGGCCCTCAGTCCGTGCTGGATCTTGTTGTTGAGCTGGGCCAGTACGTCGCCGGGGATGTCCTTTGGGTTCTGGGTGCAGAAGTATACGCCCACTCCCTTGGAGCGGATCAGTTTCACCACCTGCTCGATCTTCTCGAGCAGTGCCTTGGGGGCATCGGTGAACAGAAGGTGCGCCTCGTCGAAGAAGAATACCATCTTGGGCTGATCCAGATCGCCGACCTCCGGCATCATCTCGAAGAGTTCCGAGAGGAGCCAAAGCAGGAAGGTTGAATAGAGCCTCCCGTTGTTTATCAGCGATGAACTATCCAGGATGTTGATCACACCCTTGCCGCCATCCTGTGCCAGCCAGTCGCCAAGGTTCAGTGCCGGCTCACCGAAGAACTTATCGCCGCCCGCTGTTTCGAGAGCGACAACTGCGCGGGTGATGACGCCGATGGTCGCGCTGCTGATCTTGCCGTATTCCGCCTGAAGGTCTGCGCTGTTCTGATCCACGTAGGCCAGCATGGACTTCAGGTCCTTGGTATCGATCAGGAGCAGTCCGTTGTCGTCGGCTATCTTGAAAACTATCGTCAGGATATCGCTCTGCAGTTCGTTCAGATCCAGGATCCTGGACAGGAGCAGCGGTCCCATTTCAGACACTGTCGTCCTGAGCTGGATCCCCTTCTCTCCGTAGATGTCCCAGAGGCTCACCGGGAAACCTTCAAAGGCAAATCCATGCTCTGCAAGGCCGAACCTCTTGATCCTCTCCTGCATGTCGTCGCTGTCCGCTCCCGGGTTCATCATCCCGGCTATATCGCCTTTGACATCGGCCATGAATACCGGGATCCCCATCTCGCTGAAGGTCTCAGCCATGACCTTGAGGGTCACCGTCTTGCCCGTTCCCGTGGCGCCTGCCACCAGGCCGTGACGATTGACCATCTTCGGCTCCATGAATACCGGCTCGCCGGCTTCCGTGTTTCCCATCCAAATCCTGTTTTCTCTCAGCATGTGTCAGTTCTCCTTTTTCTTCTTTCCTTCGTCCTTCTTCGCTCCATCCTTTTCTATCACCCCGTCGGGCAGTGCCAGATCTCCCAGGAGCTGTTCCATTATTTCATCGGTGAGCAGCACCCGCCAGACTCCGTTGCGGTCCTGCTTCATCGGAAGATAGACGGTGCGCTCTTTGATCTTGCCTTTTCTGGCTACCTTCTCGACCTGGTCGACGTATATGCTCAGGCACTTTTTCCTGAGAGCTTTCTTGTCGACCACCGCATCGTCGTAGAGATTCTCGGTCACGTATTCGTAAGAGGCTTTGTCGTATTTGTCCATGACCTTGCTGAAGTCGTTGCCTTTGACCAGGACCTTGACTACGGCCAGAGCCTCTCTTTCCCTCATGTCAACGATCTCGTATTCCAGGTTGCCCAGCAGGCTCTCCCGAAATCTTCTGCCGTTCTTCTCGCTCATGACCACGTTGTCGATGAAATTCACGTACTGGTTGTCCATGTACATATCCATGACCTCCACGTTCCGGGTGGTGATCCCGTCCATGAATTCCTCCGCCGCCTGTTTCGGCGTCTCGTCGACAGCGCCTGCCATGGATGTCTGTATCACAAAAGCAATGAAGAGCGTCGCTATATTCTTGAGGATTGCCGCAAAACCAAACATTTGTCTTCTATCCTTGATACTGCTACAATTGTCCTATGAAAGCCTACTTAGCGGAAAAAACTGCTGTCAAGCCCAGGACATATTCATTAAGGCCCCGCTCGAAGAAACATCTTACGTGGAAGATCCCACTCGTGCTCTTCGTGGCCTGCGCCTCTGTTTTTGCCGTATTCTTCGCTATGAATTACGGCGCGGAGCAGGTCAAGTCCGACGTGCTCGCAGCTGAGAGGGCCGAGCTCAAAGCCGGTGCCAAACAGGCCCGCCCGGTAGAGCTTGCCGATCCTCTTCGCGAGAAGACCGTTGATAAGGTCCTTGAGGGCGAGAGCATCCCGGCCTATACCTACGACGACTGCTGGTCTCTGGATGTGAGCAAACCCAGCGGTGTCACCCTGGCCGATCTCCAGCTGGTCTCAAAGGGTGCCTTCGTCGGTATCGAGGACGCCTTCCTCAAAGCCGAACAGGACTACGGCGTCAATTGCCTTTTCGTCATGGGTATCGCTTCTCTTGAAAGCGCCAACGGGACTATCTGTTATCGCCCCAACAATATGTTCGGTTTCGGCGGGCGCAGTTTCTCGTCAAAGTCCGAATGTGTCGACGTTGTCGCCCGTGCTCTGGCATACAACTATCTGTCACCCGGCGGAAGCCTCTACAACGGCACCCGTATCACCGATGTGAACAAGCGCTATGCCGCAAGCTCCACCTGGGACGAAAAAGTCTGCCGCAACATGGCCGGCTATTACTCCATCATCGCGCCCAATCACAACGCCCGACTGGAAGAGCTGAAATAGTCGACTGTCTGATCCGTGCGGCGATCGACTGTCTGCTTCGAAGTGTTCGGCGGCCCTGCCGCCCTTTTTTATTTCCAGAGTTTTTCAGGATAGAGGCCCTTGTCCTTTTTGGACTGGAGCTCCTGTTTCACGTCTTCTTTGTCTTCCTTGTATGTGACTCCGCACCACTTCTCGTGGCATGGGATCACCTTTACCGTTGCCTTTCCATCGCGGATCAGACCGTCGATGATCGTAGGCAGCAGATACTCGCATTTCTCCGGCTTCTTGGGGAATTCCTCGCGGAAGAACTCCTCCAGCCCGTCGGCCAGGGCATCGATCATGCCTCCCGGAAGCCCCCAGAAGTTCATGGACACAAGGCTGTCCTCGGGAAGAGTCGTCCAGGTCTGGCCGTCATCCTCCGAAAACGCGATCCCCTCTGGTCGACGCATTATCTTGGTCCTCTCGGCGATGCTTGTCAGATAGCCATTCTCGTCCATCTGGCAGACGCCCCTTGCCACATGACCGTTCTCGGTGATGGTGTTGCCCAGGATGTAACCTGCCATGCAGAGTCTCATGGGGCCGGCGGCATCTGTCTGCTCGCCTGATCCCTCGACCGTCCCGGTCAGATATTCATATATGCTCACGAAACCTTCCGGTCCGTAGTAGTCGTCGGCGTTGATCACCGCAAAGGGTCCGTCGATCAGATCCCTGCAGGCGTAGATAGCATGTCCCGTTCCCCAGGGTTTCTCCCTTGTCTCGAATATGCCCGGGACCTGTTTTTCCATGTCTTCCTTCACCTTCTCGGGAAGGTCCAGCCTGTCCTGATAGGCGTACTCCACCTTCATGAATCTGCCGGCCCTCTCATCCACCAGTTCTCTGAAGATATCCCGGTGCTCCTCTCTGATGACGAAGACGGCTCTGTCGAAGCCGGCCATCATGGCATCGTAGAGGGAAAAGTCCAGTATGATCTCTCCCGTTTCGGTCATCTTTTCTACCTGCTTAAGGCCGCCGTAGCGTGATCCCATGCCGGCCGCCATGATTATCAATGTTGGTTTCGCTGTCATGATTTTTCCTCCTGCCTTGTTGCTATTTCAATTATACGTTATCGTCGTGGCCTGTCAATTCTATGGTATACTACTGGCATCGGAGGATTGACTTATGTGCAAAGGCAATGGCCAGGCAGACCTCATATTCGTGACCGGATACTTCGGCGCACCAATTGTTGAAACCGCCGAGGAGATCGCAGAGAAGGAAGGCATGGAACTGTTTATCCTGGATCGTGCCATCGAGGAAAAAGACGGTCGCCCCATCCGCAGGATCTGTATGATGGGCGGCGAGCACGCCTATCGGAACCTGGAATACGAGGCTGTGGCTGAGCTGTGCGCAGCAGCAGACGAAGGCGAAGCGGATCGCCACGCCGGCGGCCTTGTGGTTGCCTGCGGCGACGGCATCCTCTACGATGATCAGACCCGCGATCTGATCCTGAAACATCGCCTGATCATCGCCGGGGAGGACGAAAGCGTCGACGACCTCTGGGCCAGAGCCTGCCGGGATGCCGAAACCTGGCACGCATTCATGCATTTCGGCAGCGATGAGGAACGTCTGGTCAGATTCAAGTCGAATCACGCTGCACAAAAGTCCTTTTTTCTGCAGGACGTGCTACGTTAAAAAGAAGGGAGCAGAAATGATAGAAGGAAGAGACGGAACCATAAGAGATACGGTACTGCAGGTAGGAAAGCAGATGCTGACGGCGGCGGTCACCGCTCCCAAGGCTCACGGGGATGACCATATAGAGGCCTTCCTGTTGACCGGTGATGAACAGGCAGAGCTGGCAAACCATATGAGGGACATCTATGAGGAGACCGGCGCAGATTTCTTCAAGAGAGATGCGGGCAACGTGGATGCCAGCGAATGCGTGCTGATCCTGGCCGCCAAAACCGAACCGATCCTACTGGAAAACTGCGGTTTCTGTGGATTCAAGAACTGCGGAGAGCTCATGGCTGCCGGCGGAAACTGCGCCTTCAACCTGTCGGATCTTGGCATCGCAGTAGGCTCTGCCGTTTCCATTGCCGCAGACAATCGAATCGATAACAGGGTCATGTTCTCGGCGGGACAGGCTGCTCTCAGGATGGACTTCCTGGACAAGTCAGTGAAGGTCTGCTACGGCATTCCCCTCTCGGCAACCACCAAGAGCATATTCTACGATCGTGAAAAAGGCGCGGTACTGGTGAAATAAATGAAGATAATCCCTAACATCCCCGGCTTTGCGAAGCTGGTATACTGCCTGAAGTACTTCAGGCCATACAGGAAAAAGATCGAGGCTGCACGTGCTGCCGGCGATGATGTTGAAGAGCGCCGTCTGATCCTGGGGGCAACTTCCACATGGGGTCCCATGATGATGGATATGTTCGGGTGCAAACTCAACGTAGAGGGCCTTGATAACCTGCCCGAGGATGGCCCGGTGGTCCTTGTCGGCAATCATCAGGGCTATGCGGATATCGCAGCATGCTTTGCAGCATTCACCAAATTCCAGTTTGGATTCGTGGCCAAGGAAGAGCTGGCGAAGATCCCCCTCTATGGCCCATGGATGCCCAGGATCAGAAGCGTCTTTATCAAAAGAAACGACCCCAAATCCTCTCTTCAGACCATCAAAGACGGGGTGGAGCTATTGAATCGCGGCTTTTCCCTGATCATTTTCCCTGAGGGGACACGGGCCAAGTGTTCTACACCCGGTCCTTTCATGAAGGGTTCTCTGAAGCTTGCCACCAGGGCAGGCGTCCCCATCGTACCCTTCTCAATAGACGGGACCTACAGAATGTTTGAAGAGACCGGCGTCCTTTCGCCGGCTGATATAGGCATCATCATCCACGAGCCCATTGAAACAAAAGACCTCTCCCGCGAAGAGGAGAGGGGGCTCAACGACCGCATCGAAAAGATCGTCGTCGATGGTGTTCGCCAACTGGCTTCAAGGTGACAGAGTAACGTTCCCTTTGTCACGATCGCCTAGATACCCAGGCCGAAGTTGTCGCGGACACGCTTCATTGTCTTTTCGGCGATGGTGTTGGCTCTTTCTGCACCGTCTTCCAGGATCCTGATCAGCTCATCTGAGTGACGGATCTCCTGGAAGTTTTCTTTTATTGGCTGGAGGGCCTGCTGAGTAACTGCTACCAGTTCCTTCTTCAGGTCTCCGTAGCCCTTGCCCGCAAAGCGTCCTGCGATGTCGTCGATGGACTCTCCTGAGAACGCGCTGTAGATCGAAAGCAGATTGCTGACTCCCGGCTTGTTCTCCGGGTCGAAGCGGATCTCGCCGTCGGAATCTGTAGTCGCTCTCATTATGGATTTCTTGATCTTGCTGTCTTCGTCCAGGAGGGATATCCTGCTGTGAGTGTTGACTGCGCTCTTGCTCATCTTGGCCGTCGGATCATCCAGAGCCATTACTCTTGCTCCCGCCTTCATGAAGCGTCCGTCGGGCACTACGAAGGTCCCCTCGAATCGGTGGTTCACGCGGATGGCGATGTCACGGCAGATCTCGATATGCTGTTTCTGATCGTTTCCTACGGGGACGATATCCGTATCATAGAGCAGGATGTCTGCTGCCATGAGCACGGGATATGTGAGAAGTCCCGTTCCGACTGATTCGGCTCCGCCGCTTTTGGCTTTGAACTGGGTCATCCGGGAAAGCTCTCCCGTGTAGCTGTTGCAGCAGAGGATCCATCCGAGCTCAGCATGGCCGCTGACCTGTGACTGGACGAAGATAATGGACTTTTTGGGGTCTATGCCGACTGCCAGATATAGAGCAGCCACGTCCAGGATGTGCTGTTTCAGCTCTGCCGGATCCTGGGGCACTGTTATGGCGTGTTCGTCTACTATGCAGTAGATGCATTCATGGTCATTCTGCAGTTCGACAAACTGACGAATTGCTCCCAGATAGTTTCCTATATGAAGATTGCCTGTGGGCTGAACCCCTGAAAATACACGTTTCATTGATGTCTCCTATGAATCGCCTAATAGCGATGTGAATGTCTGTTGCTCTGCGTCCGGCCGGCCGCAGGTCCTCTTACTCGGCGTCCGGATCGTAGAGCTCTATTTTGATCTGCTCGCCGCCGTCTTCTCCTTTGGCTTCATTCTCTTCCGCGGCTTCTTCCTCCGCCTTCTTCTCAGCCTTCTTCTTGGCCTTCTGCTTCTTGGCCAGCTCCATGTTCTTCTCGTGCTCTTCCTCGTTTATGACCTTAGCCATGGAGATGATCTCGATGTCCTCCTCGGCCCTCATGATCTTGACGCCCTGGGTGGCACGACCGAGGACGGATACGCCCTTGGCTTCTATCCTGATGATGATGCCCTTGGAGTTGATCAGGATGATCTCATCATCGTCCTTGACCACCTCGGCACCGATCAGTTTGCCCGTCTTCTTGAACTTGCTCTTGTCATAGGTGAGCAGACCCTTGCCGCCTCTGGCCTGGATCTTATACTCGTCGACGGAGGTCCTCTTGCCGAAGCCCTTGCTGGTGACTACCAGCAGCTGCTCCTTGGGCTGCACCAGCTGCATCGATACGACCTCGTCGTCATCCTCGAGCTTGATGGCGCGCACACCTGCCGCCACGCGGCCCATGGGCCTGACATCCTCTTCCGAGAAGCAGATGCACTTGCCGTTCTTGGTGATTATGATGACATTGTCGTTGCCCGATGTCTGCTTGATGCCCACCAGTTCGTCTCCATCCTTCAGGTTGATGGCTATGAGACCCGTCTTCCTGTTGGTGTCGAACTGGGATATTGCCGTCTTCTTGATGGTTCCCTTCTTGGTAACTGCGATGAGGTACTTGTCGTCGCTGAAATCTCTGAAGGGGATGATGGCCGTGATCCTCTCGGTCTGGAGCAGGTTCAGGAAGTTGACCGCCGGCGTCCCCTTGGCCGTTCTGGTTGCTTCGGGGATCTCGTATGCGCGGATCTTGTGGGCCTTACCGAAGTTGGTGAAGAACATGAGTTCATCGTGGGTGGAGCACATGATCAGATCACGCACAAAGTCGTTCTCTCGGGTAGTCAGGCCGGTAATGCCCTTGCCTCCCCTCTTCTGAGTCTTGTATGTATCCGCCGGGATCCTCTTCAGATAACCCAGATGGGTCTGAGTGATGGCCACCTGTTTCTCCTCTATGAGATCCTCGATGTCCATCTCCGCCGAGTCATGGGTGATGGCCGTGCGACGATCATCTCCCCACTTCTTCTTGATCTCGAGAAGCTCGTCCTTGACTACGCCCATGAGTTTCTTCTCATCGGCCAGCAGGCTCTTGAAGTATTTGATCCTCTTGATCAGTTCATTGTATTCCTCTTCGATCTTCTCTCGCTCCAGACCCTGCAGTCTCGCAAGTCTCATGTCCAGGATCGCCTGAGCCTGTACCTCGGAAAGACCGAACTTCTTCATCAGCTTTTCTCTGGCATCGTCGTAACTGGATCTGATGACCTTGATGATCTCGTCGATATTATCCAGTGCGATACGATAACCTTCCAGGATGTGAGCCCTGTCCTCTGCCTTCTTCAGGTCGAACCGGGTCCTCCTGGTCACCACGTCCTTCTGGTGCTTCAGATATTCCTCCAGTATCTGATAGAGGTTCAGCACCTTTGGCTGTCCATCAACCAGAGCCAGCATGATCATGCTGAAATTCTCCTGGAGCTGGGACTGTTTGTACAGCTTGTTCAGGGTTACGTTGGGATTGGCATCACGCTTGAGCTCGATGACCACGCGGAGCCCTTTCCTGCTGGACTCATCGCGTATTGCCGATATGCCTTCCAGCTTCTTGTCTCTGACCTGCTCGCCGATCCTCTCCAGCATCCTTGCCTTGTTGACCTGATAGGGGATCTCCGTGATGACGATCTGGGATCTTCCCTTGCTGGTCTCTTCGATCTCGGCCACCGCTCTGACCTGGACTTTGCCCTGGCCGGTGCGATAAGCCTCTTCTATCCCCTTCTTTCCGAGGATCTGTGCCCCCGTTGGGAAATCCGGGCCCTTGACGATCTTGATCAGATCCTCCACGGTACAGTCCTCATCGTCGATCATCTTCACCGCCGCATCGATGGTCTCGCCAAGGTTGTGTGGCGGGATGGATGTGGCCATACCGACGGCGATACCGTTGCTTCCGTTTATTAGCAGGTTGGGAACTCTCGACGGGAGTACCACCGGTTCCATCTCTTCTTCGTCGAAGTTCGGTGCAAAGTCAACGGTGTCCTTGTCTATATCCCTCAGCATCTGCAGCGCGAAGGGAGACATCCTGGCTTCCGTATACCTCTGTGCCGCTGCTCCGTCTCCGTCTATGGATCCGAAGTTGCCGTGTCCGTCTACCAGTGGATATCTGGTAGCGAAGGGCTGGGCCAGTTTGACCATTGCCTCGTAGATGGAGCTATCGCCGTGGGGGTGATATTTACCCATTACTTCACCGACGATACGGGCCGACTTCTTGTGTGGCTTATCAGGCGTCACGCCAAGTCCGCTCATGCCGTACAGGATCCTGCGGTGTACCGGCTTGAGTCCGTCTCTGACGTCGGGAAGAGCACGTCCTACGATAACGCTCATGGCGTAATCGATGTAGGAGTTCTTCATCTCGTCATGTATCTCGTGTTGTACTATTTTCTGATCTTCCAGAAGGGTGGTCGTCATTTCCGTTGCCTTTCCTTACTACGTTATATACTTATACGTCCAGCGTCGCATAGACTGCGTTTTCTTCTATGAACTGTTTCCTCGGCGGGACCTTGTCTCCCATGAGGGTGGTGAAGATCTCGTCGGCTGCCGAAGCGTCGTCCACTGTGATCTGCACCAGGGTCCTGTTGGCGTAGTCCATGGTGGTGTCCCAGAGCTGTTCTGCATCCATCTCGCCGAGGCCCTTGTATCTCTGGATCTCGACCTTGCCGCCCTTGTTCTTGCCCTTGCCCTTGGACAGTTCGGCCATAAGTTTCTCCTGTTCCCTCTCCGTGTAGGTGTAGTGGATCTCCTTGCCCTGCTTCACTCTGAAGAGTGGCGGCTGAGCCGCATATACGAAGCCGTTCTCGATGAGGGGCGTCATATATCTATAGAAGAAAGTGAGAAGCAGCGTCCTGATATGGGCTCCGTCAACGTCGGCATCTGTCATGATGATGATCTTGTGATAGCGGAGCTTCTCGATGTCGAAGTCGTGTCCGATACCGCAGCCGAAGGCTGTGATCATGTTCTTGATCTCCTCGGAATTGAGGATCCTGTCGAGCCTTGCCTTTTCAACGTTTAAGATCTTACCTCTGAGGGGCAGGATGGCCTGACGGGCACGGTCTCTTCCCTCCTTGGCGCTTCCGCCTGCGGAGTCACCCTCTACGATGAAGATCTCCGAGATCTCCGGATTCTTCTCGGAGCAGTCGGCAAGCTTGCCCGGCATTGATCCGCCGTCCAGCACTGTTGCGCGGCGGGCCAGGTTCCTTGCCTTCCTTGCAGCCTCTCTGGCGCGTGCGGATTTCAGGCACTTTTCGAGGATTATCTTGGCCTGGGAAGGATTCTCCTCCAGAAAAGCCAGGACGTAGTCAGCCGTTGCCGACTCTACGAATCCTCTCATGTCGCTGTTTCCGAGTTTGGTCTTGGTCTGACCTTCGAACTGAGGCTCGGTGAGCTTGACCGAGACGATGGCGGTGATGCCCTCTCTCACGTCTTCGCCTGTGAGAGCATCATCGCTTTCCTTCAGGATCTTGTTCTTCCTGGCGTAATCGTTGAATATCCTCGTGAGAGCCGTCTTGAATCCAACCATGTGGAATCCGCCCTCGGTGGTGTTGATGTTGTTGGCATATGCCAGTACCAGCTCGTTGTAGCTGTCCGTATACTGGAAGGCCACCTCGACTTCCCTGTCCTTTTCCTTGACTTCGAAGTAGACGATGTCCTTGTGGATACGTTCCTTGTTTCTGTTCTGATAGGCTACGAATTCCTTGATACCGCCTTCATAGTGGTACTCCTCTTCCCTTTCGCGACCCTTTCTTTCATCCTTGAGTATGATCTTGACCCCTTTATTAAGGAAGGCCATTTCCCTCAGCCTGCTGGAAAGAGTGCTGTAGTCGAATTCCACCTCGTCGAAGATCTCGGGATCGGGCCAGAAGGTCGTCTTGGATCCGGTCTTGCGGGTGTTGCCCACTTCCTTCAACTGGGTCACGGTCTTGCCGTACTCGTAGGCCTGCTGATAAACCTTGCCCTCTCTTCTTACCTCTACTTCCATCCTGGTGGACAGAGCATTTACTACCGATGCGCCTACGCCGTGGAGTCCGCCGGATACCTTGTATCCGCCGCCGCCGAACTTTCCTCCCGCGTGGAGGACTGTGTGGATGACTTCCACAGCCGGTTTCTTCATCTTGGGATGCTCGTCTACGGGCATGCCTCGTCCGTCATCTTCTACCAGGATCGAGTTGTCCTTCTGGATGACTACCCTGATGTTGCTGCAGTAGCCGGCCAGCGCTTCGTCGATACTGTTGTCTACTATTTCATATACCAGGTGATGGAGTCCTCTGGGGCCCGTACTTCCGATGTACATTCCCGGTCTTTTTCTGACCGCTTCAAGGCCCTCCAGAACCTGGATCTGTTCTGCGCCATACTGTTGTTTTTTCTCTTTTTTTGCCATACTAAACCCTCTGATTATTGTTTCAGAATTATTTCCACAATATACCACAGGATATTGTAGCATAAAAATAACCGCTATTCAATTAAAAACGGTCATTTTTATAAAATACTATTAGTTTATTGTAAAAGTGCCCTTAAAACTTAATTTTTATCCATATAGGGCATGATTTCCCTTAGGGGTATACCCTTTCTGTTTTTCTAATATTTTCCTTTTATTTTGTCCCACAATATTTGGTGTTTTGTGAAGACAGGGGTTTTTCTCATATCTCCTGCTCTACCTGACCGCTCTTTATCTTGAATATCTTCCCTTCGGGCAGTGATTTTGCAACGGATCCGATCAGGTCGGTGGTAGTTATGAACATCTGGTTTTCTCCCAGGTTGTTTATAAGGTACTTTTGCCTTTCCTTATCGAGTTCCGACAGCACATCGTCCAGCAGCAGCACCGGCTTCTCACCGCATTCTTCCTCTACTATCTTTATTTCGGAGAGTTTCAGTGCCAGGGCCGCCGTCCTCTGCTGGCCCTGAGATCCGAATTTCTTAAGTTCCCTACCCTCTGTTGAAATTATTATGTCGTCTCTGTGTGGGCCCTTACCGGTCATTCTATACATCTTGTCCCGGCTTCTCTCCCTTAGCAGGATGTTCCTGAACCTTTCTTCTTCATTGCCCGGATCATCTATATCCGTCTGATAGATTATCTCAAGTTCTTCCCTGCCGCCGGATATGCTCCTGTGTATATCTCCGCTTATTATCCTGAGTTTGTTGATGAAATCCCTTCTCATCCTTATGACCCGTGAGCCTGATTCTATTATCTTTTCATCCCACAGTTCCAGGACAGCGTCATCTATATTTTCTTCCTTAAGATATGCATTCCTCTGCTGGAGTGCCCTCTTATAATTACCGATCTCATTCAGATAACCGGGCCTTATCTGACAGAGTTCTCTGTCGATGAAATTTCTTCTTACCGCCGGCTCATCCTTAACTATCTTAAGATCCTCCGGCGAGAATATTATTATATTTATTCCATCGAGAAGCTCTGAAGTCTTTTTTTTCCTGACTCCATCTACCTTGATGGCCTTCTTTCCTTCTCTGTTTATTACTATTTCTATAAGGTGATCCTCATCATCGTAATTCACGCTGGTCCTTATCCTGCAGAACTCTTCACCGAACCTGATCACATCCTTGTCCCTGTAAGACTTGAAGGACTTAGCCAGACCATTAAAATAGATACCCTCCAGCAGATTGGTCTTGCCCTGAGCATTTTCACCAATAAAAATGTTCATATCCCTGCTGAAAGATATCTTTATATCCTTGTAGTTTCTGAAATCCTTTAGTTCAATTTCATTTATATGCATTATTCAAAAACAAATCCGTTGCCTTTTTACCTACATCGCCGGGATCCTGACTGGCAGTATCAGATATTCATAGGCGGTTCCTTCTGTAGGTCTTACAACACAGGGTGTTACGCTGGTGTTCATGTAAAGGCAAATCTTCTCATCCTCTATTTCCTTGAGAACATCTATCATGTATTTGGAGTTGAATCCTATCTCAAGGTCGTTTCCTTCCTTCTCTATTCCTATCTCTTCCTTAACGTCACCTTCTTCTGATCTTGAAGTTATGGTCATCATGTTTTCTTTGACCGTCATTTTGATCAGGTTGTTCTTACCTTCTCTTGAAAGAAGTGATGCTCTCTCTATACTGCTCATGAACATCTCTCTTCCAATTATGACCTGCGTATTGCTTTCCTTTGGGATTATATCCCTGTAGTTGATGAACTCCCCTTCCATTATACGGAGTACCATCTCTGTCCTGCCGATATTTATAACTGCCCTCTTCTCTCCAAGATTCAGCTGCAGTGTATCTTCATCGCTGTTTTCTTCAGCCAGGATCCTTCCTATTTCATTCATTTTTGCTGCAGCTATTATGAATCCGTCTTTTGAGGCACTTCTCATTTCTTCATTTGCAAGTGCAAGTCTGAATCCGTCGAGAGCTACCATGGTCATCTTATCTTCTTCTATCTCGGTCTTTATTCCTGTGAGAACTCCCTTCGATTCATCTATGCTTGCTGCAAAGGATGTTTTTCTTATCATCTTTCTGAAGATGTTTTTATCTATCACCAGGGATCTGTCTCCCTCTTCCCTCTTGCCTATCTCGGGAAAATCTTCTACTGGAAGAGATATAACGTTAAATTCGGAAGAAATGGTACTTACTCTTACACTTTCTTCACTCTCTTTTTCAACAGTGATACTTTCGTCGGGAAGTTTCCTTATTATATCTCCGAAGAGTTTTGCCATAACTACCGCAGATCCGGTCTCTTCAACTTCTGCATCGAACTTCGTTGTGATGCTTATGTCGAGATCCGATGCTGTCAGAGTTACTTCTCCTTCTTCAACTATCATAAGTATCCCTTTAAGAACCGGTAAAGTAGTTCTGTTTGAGACAGCTATGGAAACCGTATTGATAGCCTTTGAAATGACCTGCTGGCTACATCTGAATTTCATGATTACCTCCTCAAAAAACTATTATTATTTATATATAATGTAGTAGTAATAGTAGTAGGGCCTGTTAAATCTGTGGATAACCCTTCTAGCAATTGATTTTTCAACGATAATCCATCCAGTTCACCCTGTGGATAACTTGTTATTTAAATGAACAGGCGGTGTGGATTATGATAACTCTTCCTTAATTATATTTACTTCCTCTGCAAGAAGAGAACTGGTTTTTATCTCATCCTCTATCTTCTTACATGCATGAAGGACTGTAGTATGATCCTTTCCTCCGAAGGCCTTGCCTATCTGGGGAAGCGAAAGATCAGTCATTTCTCTGCAGAGATACATTGCTACCTGTCTGGGATGAGAGAATTCTCTCTTTCTCTTTGAAGAATCCATATCTGCAAGTTTGATATTGTATTTTTTACAGACGACATTCTTTATTTTTTCACTGGTTATTGTGTTGTCCTTTGTATTGAAAATGTCCGGAAGATTTTTTTTTGCAAAGGCAACGTCCAGTTTAGGTTTAGGATATTTTTCAGGATCCTCCAGATTTTTATTAATGAAAACATGATAGAAGCTGGCTGCACGGGTAAGAGCACTCTCAAGATCCCTTACGTTGAATTTGATTTTCTCCGCAAGAAGATCGATAAGCTGCTTCAGATCATCATCAAGTACCAGGCTTTCCTGTTCTGCCTTCTTTCTCAGGATAGCTACCCTGGTCTCAAAATCAGGTGGCTGGATATCGGCTACTATGTTCCACTGAAGCCTCGATTTGAGACGTTCATCCAGAGTGGTAAGTTTAGAAGGATGTCTGTCGCTTGAAATAACTATCTGTTTTCTGAATTCATACAGTGTATTGAATGTATGGAAGAATTCCTCCTGTGTGGAGTCCTTACCCTCTATAAACTGGATGTCATCTATGAGAAGGACGTCTACTCCCCTGTATTTCTGCTTGAAATAGCTCAATCTCCTGTTTTTGTTGAGGGGATCGTGCATAGCGGAGAGAAGTTCATCTGTGAACATATCCGATGAAACATAGAGGACCTTCTTCTCGGGCTGATGGGTCATTATATAGTTTCCAATAGCATGCATAAGATGAGTTTTGCCAAGTCCGGATCCTCCGTAAATAAAAAGAGGGTTATATGCATCAGCCGGAGATTCAGCAACGGCAAGGCTTACAGCCTGTGCATAGTTGTTATTTGATCCTACTATGAAATTATCGAATGTATAGTTGGGATTAAGGTAATACTCTTCCCTGAACGAATCTTCAGACTGTGGGATAAGGACTTTCTCGCCCTTTCCCTTTATTTCATCAACCTTTTTTTCTATATCCTCTTCAGAATTATGGGAAATGATAACAGAGTAGTTCTTACCGAACACCTGAGTGATAGCATCCTCTATAACGCTAAGATAACGGGTCTTGATAAGATTGGCCTTGAAAAGATCGGTACAGGCCAGTGCCAGCATCTTGCTGTCATCATCCTTATAAAGAGGTTTTATAGGTACGATCCAGGTCTTATAGCTGACCTCAGAGACGTTTTTTCTTATTTCGGACAGTACATCTGCCCATTTTTGGTGGTTAACGGCTTCTTTCATGGTAATAACCATGATAACAAAAACAAAAAACGGAGTAAACAGGAAATCCCCTATCCACAGGCAAATGTGGAAGAAAAGAGGTTGATAAAAAGCAAAAAAAGGAAATTATCCACAGGCAGTGGATAAAGTTGTGCATAGTTTTCACAACGCCCCAATATATGGGGGTTTTGATGGGGATTTGACACACCGCGGCAAATAATTGCCTTTGCAGCGCCAAATACCCCCTGAAACAAATTGACACTGAAATTTATTATATATATAATGTTTAGGCTAATGCGCATAGATTGAAATTGAGATCTGTGCAACACATATAAAGGAGGAAAAACGGATATGAAAATGACATATCAGCCTAAAAAGAGGCAGAGAAAGAAGGAACATGGTTTCAGAAAGAGAATGAAGACCAAGAACGGCAGAAACGTTCTCAAGAGAAGAAGAAGAAGAGGAAGAAAAGTTCTGTCAGCATAAAGGCCAAAATAAGGTCTTTTTGTATTGAAAAAATGCGGAAGAAGGAAGTATTAAGAGGAAAAAAGGACTTTAACAGGGTATACGGCAAAGGAAAATCCCTCAGAGACCGTTATCTGGTCCTGATCTATCTCAAAAATGGGCTTCCATACACCAGGACGGCCTTTCTGGCCAGTAAAAAGGTAGGAAACAGCGTCCAGAGAAACAGAGCCAAGAGGCTCATGAAGGAGAGCTACAGGGCTCTCGCCGGTGAATACGGCCATATATCGGAAGGCTACGATCTCATAATGATCGCGAAGAATACAATCAACGGCAGAAAATGCGGTGAAGTCACCACATCTCTCAGAAACTGCATGAAAAAGGTGAAGTAGATGAAATACCCACTGATATGGATGATAAAGATCTATCAGAAGTTCATCTCCCCACTTTTTCCTCAGACCTGCAGATTCTACCCCACCTGTTCCGCATATTTTATCCAGGCACTAGAAAAGTATGGTTTTTTTAAGGGAAGTTTCCTGGGGATCAAGAGGATACTCAAGTGTCACCCCTTCCACCCCGGCGGCTACGATCCCTTAAAATAGGAGGAAATTAGTTTATGTACACAGTGTTAGGTATAATAGCAAAACCTCTGGGTTTGCTCCTCAACCTGCTGTATGGATTCGTCGATAACTACGGGATATCCATCATCATATTTACCGTCGTTGTCAAGCTTTGTCTCTATCCCCTGTACATCAAGCAGATCAAGTCCACCGCAAGGATGGCCGATCTTCAGCCAAGGATGCAGGAGATCCAGAAAAAGTACGCCAACGATCGGGAAACGATGAACATCAAGATGCAGGAGTTCTACAAGGAGGAGAAGTTCAACCCCATGGGTGGATGCCTGCCGATGCTCATCCAGATGCCTATCATCATGGGACTCTTCGCACTCCTGCGTAACCCCATGAGGTATGTGGACGATGACAATATGATCTTCGCATTCCACGAATCGTTCCTGTGGATCAAGGATCTGAGTCAGCCGGATCCCTGGATCCTGCCCATAATCGCAGGCGTTGCAACATTCTTCGCATTCACCATGAACAGGGCCCTGATGGACACTCCTGCGGGAGGCAATCAGATGGCCGGAATGACCAAGATGATGCAGTACGTATTCCCGGTGATGATCCTCTGGATGGCAAGATCCTTCCCGTCCGGACTGGCGCTCTACTGGGCAGTCAGCCAGATCATCCAGATCTTCTTCAATATCCACATGTCCACGATCAGGAAGAAAATGAAGAGAGAATCCGAGGAGAGAAAGATCAGAGAGAAACTGGAGAGAGAGCTGAACGGGTAAGAGGTTCAGCAATTGGAGGAAATATAGATGGCAGCAATCGAAAGATGGGGAGGCACGGTAGAAGAAGCTGTGCAGCTGGCCCTGCAGGAAATGAAATTGACAGAGGATCAGGTGGAGATCACCGTTTTAGAGGAGCCTTCCCGCGGCTTTTTCGGTATCGGATCCAAGCTGGCTAAGGTCAGAGTCGAGAAGAAGATGTCCGAGGAAGAGAAGAAGGCAGAGGAAAAAAAGGCGACAAAGACCAGAGGTCCTCTGAACGCAGAGGAACTGGCAAAAGAGAAGAAAAAGCCGGAAAAGAAACACAGGAAAAAGGAAAAGAAGGCCGCAGAGGGTCAGCAGAACCAGAAGGAAACGGATTACAGAGCAACGCCGAACATCGCACTGGACGGTCTGGACAAGGAGACCCTGACAGTGGTCGAAGAGCACGAGGCTCTGACCTTCCTCAAGGAAGTAACGGCCAAGATGGGCCTCGATCTGGATTTCATCGTGAGGACAGGGGAAAACCTGATCTACATCGAGATGAGCGGAGACGACTCAAGGACCATCATCGGTAAACGCGGACAGACTCTGGATGCCATCCAGTACCTGACCAGCCTGGTGGTAAACAAGGATGAGAAGGAATACATCAAGGTCGTCCTGGATGCAGAGAACTACAGATCGAAGCGTCAGAGGACCCTGGAGCAGCTGGCAAACAGACTGGCAGGCAAGGCCGTAAGAACCGGCAAATATGTACGTCTGGAGCCCATGAATCCCTACGAGAGAAAGGTGATACATGCCACCCTCCAGCATCATCCCGACGTGGTGACCCGCAGCGAAGGCGAGGAGCCATACCGCAAGGTGATAATCGAAAAGAAGCAGTGATTTCAGGAGTCCGCCTTGTGCGGACTTCATTGTTATGTGGGCAGAGGTCTATTGATCCGGCCTGCAGAGGAGAGACAGATGGAAGATACCATCGCGGCCATATCGACAGCCTACGGAGAAGGCGGAATAGGGATCGTGAGGATCAGCGGAGAAGAGGCGTTGCCTTTGCTCCGTGAAGTTTTCGTGCCCGCCGGGTCCAAAGGCAACGAAGGGCGGAAGATCGCTTCTTGCGAGGAACTGACCGGCAGGGTCATGCGTTACGGCCACATTTTCGACAGGGAAGAAGACCGTCTCATAGACGAGTGCATGGCCGTCTTTCTCAAAGGCCCCAAAACATATACCACCGAGGACATGGCTGAGATCTACTGTCACGGAAGCGTCGTTTCCCTGAAGAACACCCTGGAGCTGATCCTGAAAAAAGGGGCCAGACTTGCCGAGGCTGGCGAGTTCACCAGGAGGGCCTTTCTTGGAGGCAGGCTGGATCTATCTCAGGCTGAAGCTGTCATCGACATGATAAAAGCAAGGACCGATACCGGCTACGACATGGCCATGGCCCAGCTTGAAGGGATCCTCTCAATGAAGATCCGGGACATAAGAAAAGAGCTTCTGGACCTACAGGTGGACATCACGGTCAACATCGATTATCCGGAGGAAGACATAGAGGAGATCACCCTCAAAAATGTGGCCGACAAAATATCGTCAATAGACGATGTATTGGCTGAGATCATTGAAAATTCAAGGTCCGGCAGGATGATAAGAGAGGGAATCAGACTGGCAATAGCCGGTCGTCCCAACGTGGGGAAATCCTCTCTCATGAACGCTATGCTGAAGGAAGAGCGGGCCATCGTCACCGAGATTCCGGGGACGACAAGAGACACCATAGAAGAGGCGGCCAGCATCCGCGGACTGCCCGTTGTCATAATAGACACGGCAGGTATCCACGATACTGAGGATGCAGTGGAGGTCCTGGGCATCCGAAGGAGCAGGGAGGCTTTTGAGAGGGCGGACTTCATCATCCTGGTCCTGGACGGAAGCGAGACTCTGAGAGAAGAGGATAGGAAACTCCTCCATCAGATGGGAGACAAACCCTATCAGATCATCATAAATAAAATGGATCTTGAGCAGCAGCTGGATGAGGCAGAGGTGAGGAGGATCCTTCCCCAGGCGGACATCATCCATACCACCATGTCCACCGGAGAGGGGATCGATAAGATCGAGGAGAGGATCGAGGCGCTGGTCTACTCTGGCGACCTTCATCAAAAGGACAGTATCCTCGTCTCCAACGCACGCCACGTGGATCTGCTGAGGCGGGCTCACGAAGACCTTCAGAGAGGAAAGGCAATGGCGCTTCGGGGCGAGCCTCTGGAGCTTATAGAAGTGGACGTAAGATCGGCCTACGATGAGCTTGGACAGATAATAGGAGAGACCGTATCCGACGATGTGCTGGATGAGGTCTTTTCAAGATTCTGTCTTGGAAAATAGACTGAAGACACTGGAAATACAGGGTTTACGACCAATGAAGCAATATGTGATGGGAAGATACGACATAGTCGTCATAGGTGCGGGACACGCCGGCTGCGAAGCCGGACTTGCTGCTGCCCGCATGGGCAAGAAGATCCTCGTCCTGTCCACCAACCTGGAGGCGGTGGCTATGATGGCATGCAATCCATCCATCGGCGGCACGGGAAAGGGACATCTGGTATTCGAGATAGATGCTCTCGGAGGACAGATGGGACTCAACATCGACAGGACCTTCATCCAGAGCAGGATGCTCAACACTGCCAAGGGTCCTGCGGTCCACTCGCTCAGAGCCCAGGCCGACAAGAACGCATATCATGCGGAGATGAAGAGGACCCTCGAAGAAGAGCCCCTCCTGGATCTGAGGCAGGGGGAGGTCGTAGATATAATCATCGAGGATGGCTGTGCCACAGGTGTTGTAATGAGGACGGGAGCCGTCTACGAGGCGGATGCGGTGATCCTGGCTACGGGCACCTTCCTTGGAGGCAGGGTGTTCATAGGAGACAGCGTCTACGAGAGCGGGCCAAACGGCATGGCGCCTGCATCGGAGTTGGCTTTGCGCCTTAGGGAAAAAGGCTTTCCCATGAGAAGATTCAAGACGGGAACTCCGGCAAGAGGCCTGGGAAAGAGCCTTCACAGGGAGAAGATGATAAGGCAGCAGGGTGACGAGGAGATCGTTCCCTTTTCGTTCATGGACGAAAATCTCGAAAGGGACCAGGTAGACTGCTGGCTCACATATACCAACGGGGAAACACACAGGATAATACGGGAGAATTCCCATCGCTCAGCCCTTTTTGGAGGACATATCGAGGGCGTTGGACCACGCTATTGTCCATCCATAGAGGATAAGATCGACCGATTCCCGGATCGTCCCAGACACCAGCTTTTCATAGAGCCGGAGGGGCTGACCACTGATGAAGTCTATATCCAGGGCATGTCCTCCAGTCTGCCCGAGGACGTACAGGAGGAATTCTACAGGTCCATCGAAGGTCTTGAGGATCTTGAGATCGTCAGGCCCGCCTACGCTATAGAATATGACTGTATCGATCCGCTGGCGCTGAAGATCAACCTCGAGAGCAGGGACATCGACAACCTTTTCTGCGCCGGACAGTTCAACGGCAGCTCCGGCTACGAAGAGGCGGCGGCACAGGGCCTCATGGCCGGGATCAATGCCGTCAGAAAACTGGATGGCAAAGAACCCTTCGTCCTGGATCGGAGCGAGGCCTACATAGGTGTGCTTATCGACGATCTGGTAACCAAGGGGACCAATGAACCCTACAGGATCATGACCTCCAGGGCCGAGTATAGGTTGCTTTTGCGCCAGGACAACGCGGATCTCAGGCTCACCGAAAAAGGCTACGAAGCGGGCCTTGTCACCGAAGAGAGATACGAAAGATGCATGCGCAAGAAGGAGCTTCTGGAGAGGGAGGAGGCCCGCATAGAGCAGGTGCTCCTGACTCCGGACATGATAAATCCCCTGCTCGAAGACAAGGGGAGCACCCCCGTGGAGGGGGCGGTGCGTCTTGCCGATATCCTAAGACGCCCCGAAATAGGCTACGACGACACGGCGACCCTGGATCCTGAGAGGCCGAAGCTTTCCCGACAGGAAGCCCAGGCCCTTGAGGTGAGGGTCAAGTACGCCGGATATATAGATAAGCAAAGGCAACAGGTCGAGAAGTTCAAACGCCTGGAGAACAGACAGTTAAGCGAGACCATAGACTATGAGACCATAGAGGGCCTGCGCCTCGAGGCCCGGCAGAAACTGAACCAGCAAAAACCCATATCTCTGGGTCAGGCATCCCGGATCTCGGGAGTCTCCCCTGCGGACATCAACGTGCTCATGATATGGCTGGAGAAAAAGCGCCGCGAGAAAGGCGAGGAGAGCAAGACGGATGATCAATGAACTGAAAAAGACCCTGAATAATCTGAACATCGAGTCCCCGGAAGAGAAGGCAGAGAAGATGCTGGCCTACCTGGACAGGATTCTGGAGGCCAACGAGAGCGTGAATCTGACGGCCATCAGAGATCGTGAGGAGGCTGTCCGCAAGCATCTGCTGGACTCTCTGTCCTGTGCAGGACAGGAGGAGTTCGGAGCAGCTCAGACAGTAGTGGACGTGGGCACGGGGGGAGGCTTCCCCGGAGTGCCCCTGGCGATAGCCTTCCCCGGGAAGCGTTTTTCCCTGATCGATTCTCTGGAAAAAAGACTCAGGATCGTAGCGGAGATCTGCCAGGATCTCGGGATCACCAATGTGGAGACTTTCCACGGCAGGGCCGAGGACCTGGCAAGGGAAGAAGACCACCGGGACTATTACGATATCTGCGTCTCCCGGGCGGTGGCAAACATGCAGACCCTCTGTGAACTGTGCCTGCCCTTCGTGAAAAAGGGTGGCAGGTTCATAGCCTACAAGGGACCCGAGTGCGTGGAGGAGGTCAAGTCCGCAGCAAAGGCAATGGAAGAACTGGATGCCAGGCTGGTCGCAATCACTCCTCAGCCGGCGGCCGAGGGTATGGACGGGCACAGCCTGGTGCTCGTCGAGAAGACCGGTGTTACGGATCCAAGATATCCGAGAAAGGCAGGGACGCCGGGAAGGAAACCTCTGTGACCCCAGTCGTTTCAAGGCCCGGGGCAGATGGAAATATATGGCAATATAGAGGCGCTTCACAGGAAGCGCCCTTTTTTATATCGATGTTTCACGTGAAACAATTCTTTTTTTAATGACAGTTTCCCGGAAAGGGTATATAATGAGTGGGCGTTATTTATGACACAAAAGGAGTAACAATGGGAAAGGCAATAGCGATTTTTAACCAAAAGGGCGGCGTAGGCAAGACAACGACCAACATTAACCTTGCTGCAAGCCTTGCGATCAAAGACAAGAAGGTGCTGGTACTGGACATCGACCCCCAGGGCAACACTACCAGCGGCCTTGGATTTTCCAAGAAGGATCTGGAGCTGACGACCCACGAGGTGCTCATCGACGACGATCTTCACCCGGCTGAGGCCGTACTTCCCACAGGTCTCGACAATCTCTTCATCATGCCCGCAAGCGTACAGCTTGCAGGAGCAGAGGTGGAGCTGATCAGCATGCCGGGAAGAGAGAAGCGGCTGAAGATGGCCATAGACGTGCTGAAACCGGACTATGACTACATCTTCGTGGACTGTCCACCATCACTGGGATTTCTTACGATCAACTCCCTGACGGCGGTGGATTCCGTCCTCATCCCCATCCAGTGCGAATTCTACGCTCTGGAGGGAGTCAGCCAGCTTATGAGCACTATTGACATAGTGAGGAACAACCTGAACCCGGACCTGGAGGTGGAAGGTGTCATCCTCAGCATGTTCGACGGCAGGACGAACCTTTCGGTCCAGGTAGTGGAGGAAGTCAAGAAATACTTCAGGGAAAAGGTATACACCACGGTCATTCCCAGGAACGTCCGCCTTGCAGAGGCGCCAAGCCACGGCATGCCGGTCATCCAGTATGATCCGAAATCGACGGGAGCTATCGCATACATGGAGTTTGCAGACGAGTTCCTCAAAACAGAGGGGGAAAAATAAATGGCTGCAAAGAAAAAGGCAACAGGCCTGGGGAGAGGTCTGGACGCTCTCTTCGGAGATGTTGAAGTAAACTCCACCAGGAAGACACCATCGACAAGGACCCCGGCGAAGAAGCCGGCCAAGGCGGCAGAGGCAGAACCTGCCGCAGAAGGCGAGCTCAAATACATCGATATCAACGACATCAAACCCAACGCTTCTCAGCCGAGAAAGAATTTCGATGAAGACAAGCTGGAAGAACTGGCCGAGTCCATCGATAAGCACGGCGTCATACAGCCGGTCGTTCTAAGATCTGCAGGAGCAGGATACGAGATAGTCGCCGGTGAACGGCGCTGGCGGGCTGCCCGCATGGTGGGGCTCAAAGAGATCCCCTGCATCGTCAGGGAACTGACCGATGAGGAGAACATGCTTCTCGCCATCATCGAGAACATGCAGAGGGAGAACCTGGATCCCATCGAAGAAGCGGAAGGGCTCAAGAAGATGATAGACACCTACGGCCTGACTCAGGAACAGGTGTCGAGGGGAGTGGGCAAGAGCCGTCCCTATATCACCAACAGCCTCAGACTGCTTAAACTTCCGGAGAAGATCCGCTATCTGATCTCTGACGGAAGCCTGTCCGTAGGACATGCCAGAGCGCTGGCGGCCATCAAGGACAGCAAGACCCAGGACAGACTGGCGGAGCGTGCGGTCAAGGAAGGACTTTCTGTAAGGCAGATCGAGAGACTGGCTCAGGAGAAGAGCGCACGGGAAAAGACCCGCAAAACAAGAAAGACCAAGAGCGCAGACGAGAAAAGAGTTGAGACGGAACTCAGAGAAGCTCTCGGCACCAAGGTCACCCTCCAGAGAAAGGGTGCCAAGGGCAGGATAGAAATAGAATTTTATAACGGAGAAGAGATGGAAAGACTCATCGATCTCCTTAGGACATTGGCGTGATGTTTCACGTGAAACAAGGAGGAAAGGAAGAAATGGAAAGAAACGTAGGAACCATATCGAGAGGAATCAGGTGCCCCATCATCCGCGAAGGGGACGACCTTGAGAGCATCGTAGTCGACAGCGTGCTCAAGGCAGGCCAGACAGACAACTTCGAAATAGGCGACAGGGACATCATCTGTGTCACCGAATCGGTCGTGGCCAGAGCTCAGGGCAACTATGCCAGCGTAGATGCTATCGCAGAAGACGTGAGAAACAAGCTGGGCGGAGAGACCATCGGAGTCATCTTCCCCATACTCTCAAGGAATCGCTTCGCCATCTGCCTCAGAGGAATAGCCAGGGGAGCGAAGAAGGTCGTCCTCATGCTGAGCTATCCAAGCGATGAAGTGGGTAACGAGCTGGTATCCATGGATAAGATAGACGCAACTGACGTCAACCCTTACAGCGATGTGCTGACCCTGGAGAAATACAGAGAGCTCTTCGGAGAGATCCTCCATCCTTTCACCGGTGTGGACTACGTAGCATACTACGGAGATCTGATCAGGGAAATGGGCGCAGAAGTGGAGATCATCTTCGGCAATCACGCTCAACAGATCCTCGATTATACCAAGAACGTTCTGACCTGCGACATACACACCAGAGCCAGGACCAAGAGGATCCTCAAGGAAGCGGGCGCAGAAGTAGTCTGCGGTCTCGACGACATAATGACTGCCTCCATAAACGGCAGCGGTTTCAACAGCAGGTACGGACTTCTCGGTTCCAACAAGGCCACCGAAGATTCGGTCAAGCTCTTCCCCGAAGAATGTCAGGGACTGGTGGATGGCATACAGGCCGACATCAGAGAGAAGACAGGCAAGAACGTCGAAGTCATGGTCTACGGCGATGGCGCCTTCAAGGACCCTGTTGGAAAAATATGGGAGCTAGCCGATCCCAGCGTAGGCGTTGCATGGACCAGGGGGCTTGAGGGAACTCCCAACGAGCTGAAGCTCAAATATCTGGCCGATAACGACTTCGGCCATCTCTCCGGCGACGAACTTAAGGATGCCATCTCAGGCAGGATCCGCGAGAAAGATGGAAGCCTGGTCGGCAGGATGGAATCCGAAGGCACAACGCCACGCCAGCTCACCGACCTGATCGGATCCCTCTGCGATCTGACCTCAGGCTCCGGAGACAAAGGCACCCCCATCGTCTTCATCCAGGGCTACTTCGATAACTATACGACCGAGTAGGGCATTCCCAATGCAGCGGCACCGCAGGTGCCGCTTTTTTATTCCCACAAACCGCTGAATTGCAACGATAGCGCGCCATCGCTTTACCACGATACTGTCCTGCCAAATTTTCCGAAACTGTAGAAATGTTCATTCGTGACAGGTATAATTTACGTGCTTATATTAATAAGAAGAAGCGAGGTGGAATCATGACAGTAAAGATCGACGGAAAAAGTCTGACAATCGAAGAAGTCATTCGAGTCTGCAGAAAGAACGAACAGGTCGAGATCGCAGAAGAGGCGAAGGAGGCCATCAACAAGTCCCGCGAGTACGTGGAGAAGAAACTTGAAGAGAAGGCAGTCATCTACGGATTGACCACAGGCTTCGGCAAGTTCGCCAACGTAGCCATCAATCAGGAGCAGACAGCACAGCTCCAGAAGAACCTGATCATAAGTCACACCTGTGCCATGGGAGATCCATATCCGAGAGAGCACGTCCGGGCAGCCATGCTGCTTCGTTGCAACAACCTTTGTAACGGGCATTCGGGCATCCGTCTCTCAACGATCCAGACCATGGTGGATATGCTCAACAACAACATACATCCCATAGTCCCCCAGAAGGGCTCGGTCGGATCCTCCGGGGATCTTGCTCCCTTATCCTGCATCGCACTGGGACTCATCGGAGAAGGGATGGTCAAATACAAGAGCCGGATCATCGAAGCGAGAGTTGCCTTTGCGGAAGCGGGACTGACACCCGTGGAGCTCGAGGCCAAGGAAGGTCTGGCGCTGAACAACGGAACACAGATGATGACAGCCGTGGGACTCAACGTCCTGTGGGATGCCATCAACCTTCTCAAGACAGCGGATATCGCATGTGCCATGACCGGCGAGGCCCTCAAGGCCATCCGCAAGGCATACGACCCCAAGGTCCACGAGATCAGAGGACAGGAAGGTCAGATCATCGAAGCGGAGAATCTGAGAAACCTGCTGGATGGATCGGAGAACGCACTCTGGCTCCACGAGGACAAGGTCCAGGATCCCTACTCACAGAGATGTGCGCCCCAGATCCACGGCGCATCAAGAGACGCCATCAACTACGTGCGCACTATCGTCGAGAGAGAGATCAACGCGGTTACCGACAACCCGCTTGTCTTTGCTGACGAGGACGAAGTCATCTCCGGCGGCAACTTCCACGGACAGCCAATGGCCCTTGCCTTTGACTTCCTGAAGATCGCCATCTCCGAACTGGCCAACGTATCCGAGAGGAGACTGGAGCGCATGGTCAATCCGGCATGCTCCGAAGGCCTGCCCGCGTTCCTGACCAAGTACGGCGGAGTCAACTCCGGCTACATGATCGCACAGTATGCGGCAGCATCCATGGTCTCCGAGAACAAGGTCTACGATCATCCGGCAAGCGTGGATTCCATACCCACCTCTGCCAACCAGGAAGACCACGTCTCCATGGGCACCACATCCGCAAGGACTGCAGCCATGGTGCTGGACAATGCACAGAAGGTGATCGGCATCGAGCTGTCGGCGGCAGCCCAGGCCATCTGGCTCAGAGAAGAGATGGGAGAAGGCGGCATCACCAAACTGGCGCCGGGGACAAGAGCAGCCTACGACTATATCCGCAAGATGGTGGATCCCATCGAAGAGGACATCATCATGCTCGACGAACTGGATCGTTTCGACAAGATGGTCAAGAGCGGAGCCATCGTAGATGCAGTCGAAAAAGTTGTTGATCTGAAGTAACCGGAGGTAATGAAATGTTAGATAACAAAACAATCTGCAAGGCCATGACCATCAAGCTTGGAGCGGAGTATCCAGACTACCCGCAGTTCCAGGAAGGTATCAGAAGAGCTCCCGACAGAGGATTCAGACTGACAAAGGCACAGACGAAGATCGCACTTAAGAACGCACTCAGATACGTCCCCGAAGAGCTTCATGAAAAACTCGCCCCCGAGTTCATGGAAGAGCTCAAGACCTACGGACGCGTATATGCATATCGCTATCGTCCCCAGGGCCGACTCTACGGCAAGCCCATCGATGAGTACAAAGGCAACTGTCTGGCGGGCAAGGCCTTCCAGGTCATGATCGACAACAATCTCGATTTCGAGGTAGCCCTCTATCCGTATGAACTGGTCACCTACGGCGAAACGGGACAGGTCTGCCAGAACTGGCTCCAGTACAGACTGATCAAGAAGTACCTTGAAGTCATGACGGAAGAACAGACCCTGGTAGTCGAGTCGGGACATCCCTTAGGACTCTTCCCCTCCAAGCCGGAAGCCCCCAGAGTCATCATCACCAACTCAATGATGATCGGCATGTACGACAACCTGGACGACTGGGAAGTGGCCGAGCAGATGGGCGTAGCCAACTACGGACAGATGACTGCGGGAGGATGGATGTACATCGGACCTCAGGGCATCGTCCACGGCACATTCAACACCATCCTGAATGCAGGAAGAAAAGAGCTGGGAATCCCCGAAGACGGAGACCTGGCAGGACATACATTCGTATCATCGGGCCTTGGCGGCATGAGCGGAGCTCAGCCCAAGGCAGCAAACATAGCAAACGCAGTAGGCATCTTCGCAGAGGTGGACAAGTCAAGGATCGAGACGAGACACGACCAGGGCTGGGTCGACGTGGTATGCGACGACCTGGATGAAGTCTTCAAACTGGCCGGCGAGAAACTGGAAGCCAAAGAAGGGGTCTCCATCGCATACTGGGGCAACATAGTCGACCTTCTTGAGGAAGCGGTCAAGAGAGACTTCCATATAGATCTTCTCTCCGATCAGACCTCCTGCCACAATGTATATAACGGAGGGTACTGCCCGGTAGGGTTGACTTTCCAGAAGAGGACCGAGATGCTCCACTCCGACAGAGACATGTTCTGCGAGATGGTGGATGCATCCCTGCACAGACATTATCAGGCCATCAAAGCCCTCACCGAGAGAGGCACATACTTCTTCGACTACGGCAACTCCTTCATGAAGGCAATGTACGATGCCGGCGTCAAGGAGATCTCCAAGAACGGCGTGGACGACAAGGACGGATTCATCTGGCCCTCCTACGTTGAAGACATCATGGGACCCATCCTCTTCGACTACGGCTACGGACCCTTCCGCTGGGTTTGCCTTTCCGGTAAGCCTGAGGATCTCAGAGCCACCGACCAGGCGGCAATGGACGTCATCGATCCCAACCGTCGCGGACAGGACAGAGACAACTGGATCTGGATCAGAGACGCGGAGAAGAACAAGCTGGTGGTCGGCACCCAGGCCCGTATCCTCTATCAGGATGCCGAGGGAAGAAGGGACATCGGCCTTGCTTTCAACAAGCTGGTAAGAGAGGGAAAGATCGGCCCGGTCATGATGGGAAGAGACCATCACGACGTATCGGGAACCGACTCTCCCTTCAGAGAGACTTCGAACATCAAGGACGGTTCCAACGTCATGGCTGACATGGCCGTTCAGTGCTTCGCAGGAAACGCCGCAAGAGGCATGAGCCTCTGCGCGCTCCACAACGGCGGCGGCGTAGGGATCGGCAAGGCCATCAACGGCGGCTTCGGACTCCTCCTCGACGGAAGCGAGAGGGTGGATAAGATCCTCCACTCGGCGATGATGTGGGACGTCATGGGCGGCGTAGCCAGGAGGAACTGGGCAAGGAACGAGAATGCAGTCGAGACCTCCGTAGCATACAACGCCAACTACGAAGGCAAGGGTCACATCACCATCCCCTATGTGGCCAAGGACGATCTGGTCGACAAGGTCGTAGACCAGTTCGTCGACTGATCGGAGGAAAAAACCTACCATTATATATATAAGGATATAAGATGAGACGCACACTGATAAAAAACATCGGCCTGCTTCAGACCCCCACGGGCAGCTACAGCCACAAAGGCAGCAAGCAGGGCGCCAACGAGAAATACACCGACGCGGCAATAGTAATTGAGGACAGCAAGATCGCCGAGATCATCGACGGAGGAAGAGAGCCGGAGGGCGACTTCGACGAGACCATCGACGCAGGTGGATCTCTGGTGACGCCGGGACTGGTGGACGGACACACCCACCTGGTCTTCGGAGGATACCGTCAGCATGAGATCGCCATGAAGCTCGCGGGAGCCGATTACCTCGACATCCTGAGAGCCGGCGGCGGCATCCTGGACACGGTCCGCAAGACCCGCGAAGCCACCGAGGAAGAACTCTACGATAAGTCCAAGGCCTTCCTCGACGAGATGCTGGCCCACGGCGTGACATCCTGTGAGGCCAAGAGCGGATACGGGCTTGATATGGAGAGCGAGCTGAAGATGCTCAGCGTCATCCGCCAGCTGGATTCCAAGCACAGAATGGATGTGGCCTCCACCTTCATGGGTGCTCACGCAGTGCCCCCCGAATACGAGGGCAGGGGCGACGAGTACATCGACATGCTCTGCCGGGAGATGATGCCTCAGATCAGGGAGCAGGGACTTGCCGAATTCGCAGACATCTTCTGCGAGGACTCCGTCTTCAACGCGGCTCAGAGCAGACGATATCTCGAAAAGGCAAAGGAACTTGGATTCTCTCTCAAGATCCACGCCGATGAGATCGAAGCCATCGGAGGATCACAGCTTGCAGGAGAACTGGGAGCGGTATCGGCGGAGCATCTGATCGCCATCGAAGAGGAAGGCATGGATGCCATGGCAGAAGGAGGTACCACAGCCATGCTCCTTCCGGCCACCAGCTTCTATCTGGACAAGACCTACGCTCCGGCCAAGACCATGATTGAAAAAGGGATACCGGTAGCTATCGCCAGCGACTTCAATCCCGGATCCTGTCCCAGCCTGAACCTTCAGTTCGCCATCAACCTGGGATGTCTCAAATACCGGATGACACCAGAAGAGGTTCTGACGGCCGTGACCATCAACCCGGCCTGCGCCATCGGACTTGGCGACATGGTGGGGACCATAGAGCCTGGCAAACAGGCGGACCTGGTCATATGGGACGCACCCGACTTCGAGATGGTATGCTATCGCTTCGGATCGAACCTGGTACGCCGCGTCATCAAGAAGGGCGTGCCGGTGAAATAACTTACAGGAGAATACACATATGAAACTCATAGATCTTAAACTCAACGAATACCTGGACATACTTCTCTCCGACGCCCCGGCTCCCGGTGGCGGTTCGGTGAGCGCACTCGCCGGAGCACAGGGAGCGGCGCTGCTGGCCATGGTCTGTGACCTGACGACCTCCAAGGAGAAGTTCGCAGATGATCACGAACTCTGCGCCCGGATCCGGGAGGAAGCCGGCAGGCTCTACGAGGCCTTTGCAAAGGCAATAGACGAGGACACGGAAGCCTTCAATCTGGTAGCCGCAGCATTCAAGATGCCAAAGGAGACCGACGAAGAAAAGGCTGCAAGAAAGCAGGCCATAGCAGATGGCACACTGGAAGCTACCAAGGTACCCTTCCGCGTCATGGAGATGGCATCCGAGGGCCTTGCCCTTGCAGAGAAACTCCAGGGCCACTATAACAGCAACTGCGACTCCGATTTCGGAGTAGGCGTGCTCAACTTCATGACGTGCATGAGAGGAGCCTGGCTCAACGTTAAGATAAACCTGCCGGGAGTAAAAGATGAAGCCCTGGCAGCAGAGTACAAAGAGAAGGGCGAGAAGATGCTCGCCGACGGAGAAGTTATCGCAAGAAGGATCTACGGAGAAATAGAGGAGGCACTGTAGGAATGGCAAAGATTATCGAGAGTGTACCAAACATAAGCGAAGGAAGAAACAGGGAAGTCATCGAGGCCTGTGTCGATCAGATCAGAGAGACAGCCGGATGCACACTGATGAACTACTCATCAGACGAGACCCACAACAGAACAGTCATCACATATATGGGAAGCCCCGAAGCCTGCGAAGAGGCCAGCGTCAAACTGGCGAAGAAGGCCGTGGAACTCATCGATCTTACCAAGCACGAAGGAGAGCACCCCAGAATGGGCTGCGTGGACGTGATGCCCTTCATTCCCATCAAGGAAGCTACCATGGAAGAGTGTGTGGAACTTTCGAAGAAGGTGGGCGAGAGGATCGCAGCTGAAGCGGATCTGCCCGTATTCCTCTATGAGGAATCGGCAAGCGCTCCCCACAGGACAAACCTGGCCAAGGTCAGAAAGGGACAGTTCGAAGGGATGGCTGAGAAAGTCCAGGATCCGGACTGGATCCCCGACTTCGGCGGACAGAGGATCCACCCCACCGGCGGCGTAGTTGCCGTTGGCGGACGCGCACCCCTCATTGCATTTAACATAAACCTTGGAACATCCGATGAAGAGATCGCCAAGAAGTGCGCCACGATCATCCGTGAGGCCAAGGGCGGGTTCAAATGCGTCAAGGCCATGGGGCTTCTCCTTGAAGAGCGCAACGTGGCACAGGTCTCCATCAACATGACCAATTTCCAGATCACGCCGCTCCACAGAGTATTGGAGCAGGTCAGGCGTGAAGCGGCCCGCTACGGAGTCAACGTCATCGGCACCGAGCTCATCGGCCTTGCGCCGATGCAGGCCCTCTTCGATGCAGCCGAGTACTATCTGCAGATCGAAGAATTCAACCCTGCCGAACAGGTAATCGAGAACCACCTGCTGTAAGGTGGGAAGCAGGCCGTCAAATATCACAGATCAGGCGGAGGACAGACAGTCCTCCGCTTTTGTTTTACGGATGTTCAATACACTCCTTGACGCGAAAGTATCAAATATGATAACGTTACCGCAGGAGTATCATATATGATACTCACAGCCAGGGGATATTGATGAGATAGTAAAGATAGCGCAGTGGGGGATCGAAATGACAGGAAAGACCAGAAAAGACAAGACCCGACTCAGAAGACGTGTAGTCACAGAGCTTATGGCAGAGAGGATCGTCCAGAAGAAAACACAGGCGGAGCTTGCCGAGAATCTGGGAACCAGCAGGACCAGCCTGTCGCGGATCGAACACGGACGCCAGAACGTCACGGTGGATTATATCCAGGCTATGGCCGAGGCCATGGATCGTGAGGTCGAGTTTGTGGTAAGGGAAGCACCGGTGGAGTATGGAGACGAATCGACTTACAGCCTGAAACTGTATGACGAGGAGCTACTGCGTTTCAGCATGAGTCGAGGCGGAGACATCAACACCAGGATCATTAAGATAAATGAACCACGAAGAGAACTGTTGCCTTTGGAGCTGGAGGTGACAGATGAAGGCTTGATGAACTGGCTGAGACGAAGGACGATTCCCAGGAACAGAGAAGCTGTTGGCACAGTTCTCAGATCACTGGATCTTGAGATAACGGATCTGAAGGGAATTACAGATGTCTGCATGGGTTTGTCCTTGAACGACAGCTACTGGACCCCGCAGATAGATTTTGAAGGAAAGTTTGGAGATCTAAATCTTTACGAAAACAGATTCGATGAAACACTTTCGCTGATCTCATATGTCGGATATGGTCGCAATGCAAGTCTGAATGGAACCACCCCCGAGTTGACCACGGGAGGGATGCTGAGAAAAGGCTGGCATTTTACCAAAAAGGGAATATATCTGTACAAGAGCGGAACCAGTGAATTAGCAAATGCAGGCAACGAGCCGTACTCAGAGTATATGGCCTATCAGGTTGCAAATAAGATGGGTCTTAACGCTGTGCCGTATACGCTGGCAAACTGGCATGGCATGCTTGCATCCAAATGTCCGCTCTTTACCGATATAGACACATCCTTCATTCCAATCGGAGGAATAGTCCGTGAAGGCGGGATCAACGCATGTCTTGACTATTACAAGGAACTGGGAGACAGCTTTTATCAAGAACTTGTCAGCATGCTTGTTTTTGATGCTGTGATCCTGAATGAAGATCGTCACTTTGGAAACTTTGGGCTGATGAGAAACAACCACACAGGGGAGATATTAAGACCGGCGCCAATATTCGACAATGGCCTTTCTCTTCTGTGTTATGGACTGAAACAGGATTTTGAAACACCGGACAGATTCGAGGAGTACGTTCATTCCAGAACAAACCCATACGGACATGACAACCAGTTCATGGACCTGGCCGGAAGGATAATAGGCCCCATTCAGAGACAGCAGCTCAGACACCTAATTGACTTTGAACTCGAAGAAAGCGATGTGACGAACCTGCCCTCATGGCGCACGAGCCGGCTTGAAGAACTCATCAGAACCAGGGCCCGAAAACTGATGGCCTTGTAGCGAAGATGAACCACACTCCAAAACACCACATATTGTGGTGTTTTTTGTTTTGCAAAGGCAAACACACAAATTCCTCAAAACCTGAAAAAAACAGGCCTGAAAACCCAAAAAAAGATAAAAAAATTCTTAAATTAATATTGCTTTAATCTATACTGCTATGGTATCATTAAGAAAACTGTAACCGAACTGTAACCGTTTATAACCGAACGGGGAAATATTATTTGTATAATAAGGAACAGTTGTCCATAAGTTAAGAAGAAGTTATATGTCACCGGTAAAAAGAAAGCAAGGGGGACAAAGTGATGACACTCAGTAGTAAGAGCCTATCTTCAAGAATCCTGGTTATCTTCGTATCCGTACTCATGGCAGTCGGAACGATGGTAACACCATTCTCGGGATTCGCAGAGAATGCCTACGCGGCAACGACTCACAAAGCGAACTCATGGAAGGCGCTCGATGATCTGATCAAGAGCAGTGCGGTCAAAAGCGGCGACACGATCGAAATAACACAGAACATCGTCGCCGACAGCAGCGTGGAAACGATCTATCTCCAGAAAAAGAACATCACGATAAAAGGCACCGGCAACGGCGTCACTATTTATCGTGATCCTAATGGAGCAGACTTCCCCATGTTCACTGTCAACGCACAGAACGAACTTAAGCTGGGTGACAAACTGACCCTGTCAGGACAGATGGGCTGCCTGTCGGATATTGAGGAGATCACGGATGTCTTTCTCTCCGCAGGAGGCAAATACTTCACCGCAGTAAAGTCCGGCACTCTTTATGTTAACTACAACATGGTGGCAACATCGGACACCGGGAACGATTGCAAGATCCTTCCTAACGGACATGTCATGTGCTGGAACAAAGATTCCAAAAAAATGGAATATGCCTGTAACACCGGCCCCAGGGGACAGATCCAGTTAAAGGACAACGACGGCAATGGTCCGATCGAGGTTCGTGATTCCGAGGGCAATGTTGCAACAAACGGCCTTGTGCCCGGCAAAAAGTATGTGTTCTATGATACTCGCTGGAACGAATACATAACAGGCAAAGGCACATCTTCAACGGACATCAATGCTGCCCTTGAATCATTTCCAATCATTGCAGTAGATCCCAACAACCCCAATTCAAGTACAACCACTACAACCGTAGTCGGTCAGAAGTGTGACGCCTGCGCAGACGAGAACAACAACGCCATCTGCGCAACATATGCAACCACGGCAGATCCAGATAATAATATACATAAGTTCTCAAGCGGCACGGCAGATGCCCCCAAGGGCTTCTTTGTGCAGGTCAATGACGGCAAGTTCACCCTCGCCGGAGCCAAGCTCAAGGACTTCGTTACGGACGGTACCGTTAAATATGCGGCACCTGTTGTAGTGACCGGAAATAAGGGAGAGTTCAACTTCTCCGATGGCGAGATCAGCCATAACTCCGTAGGCTACACAGCCGATAACAGCAAGTCAACCGAAATCTCCCAGAACATCGGTCTTGAAAATGAGAACCACGATTACGAGGAGAAGCCGGGCACCCTGCTCAGAGAGTGGGCAAACACAGAGACGGCCGGTGCTGCCATCCTGACCAATGGTGCAAAGGCAACCATGACCGGCGGTCTCATTCAGGAGAACCGCGGTGACACCGGTGCCATTGTCGTACAGGGGAAACCTGACAAGGCAGCGAACACCGAAAAGGGAACGACTCACATGACTACCCTCAAAATGATGGGTGGTACTATCGATAACAACGCAGGCGTTCATCACGCAGGCGCTATCTACGTATACAACGGCGGCTCCCTCCAGATGGGAGATAAAGATAATAGTGGCACGGCCCTTATCAAGAACAACTTTGCCTGGAACAAGGGCGGAGCCATCTGGGTATCAGAGGAAGTCTACGCATCCTCCACATTCAGAAGAAGCGTGAACGATCCCGGCGTACCCTGCGATCCTGTAGGAGAGGCACACTTCTACATGTATGGCGGCAAGATCGAGGGCAACATGGCAATCAACCGCGGCGGTGGTATCAACGTCATGTCCAACCACGTTGCACTCCTTGACGGCGAGATAAAGGACAACGTCAGCAGATCTCTCGGTGGCGGCGTCTACGTCGAAGGTGACGCAGGAAGAATGTATCGTCTCTACGTTGCCAACGGCTCCATCACAAACAATGCTGCAGGAAACCCCAAAGGCAACGGAGAATATGCGAAGAAGATCAGAAAGGTCTTCAATACGACCACATCCGATCCTGCCAACAAGTGTGAATTCAAAAATAACATTACAGCCAGCAATGCAACAGTCGCCGACGCCAACCAGGCCAACGGATGGGATACAGGATTCCATGGAGCCTACGGAAACGGCGGCGGCGTATGGCTCTGCGCATTCGGCGGCAACGCGACCCTTGCTCTCGAAGGAGACAAGGACGTTGTAATCAACAGCAATAACAAGGTCAACCCCGGCAAAGGTCAGGACATCTTTGCTACGACCCAGGGCCCCGGCGGTAACGGCGTTCTGGTCCTCCATCAGGGCAGAAACAACTTCGTCGTAGAGGGAACCCAGAAGGGACTTCAGACCAACACCGTATATCCAGGCAGCCTGGCTCTCAAGGAGAACAGCGCAATCGCCCCTGTTCACCAGAGCGGAGTCAGGATCACAGGCAACGTTGCATCCAACGGCGGCGGCATAGCGGCCAACGGAACAGTTCTCTTCGGACAGGATGTAGACGTATATCGTTCGACTACAGCTCTCAGGATCGCCAAGGACTGGGAGCAGGGCGTTCAGAAGAAGCCCGTGACCCTGAAGCTCCAGCTTCTCGACGACGATGATAACCCGCTTCTGGTGGACGGCAAGAATCCTCTCGAAGCGTACAAGGTCACACTGGACGGAACCGCCGATGTGGTCGACGATCCAAACGTTGTGGCATACGAAGTTAATACGAGCAATACCGTCAATGGCTGGACGGCCGAGATGGCGTTGCCTTTTACCATCGTCGATGATAACGGAATGAAGAGAAGGGTCGTTGTCTTTGAGATGGAAGACGGCACCATACTGGATCCGTCAAATGCCAGTGACCTTGAGACTATCTATACGAACCTGAAGAACAACGTCAGGTTCTGGGAGAACGCCAGACTCGACGCCAACATCAAGGTGCTCGAAGTTGTAGACGGCGAGGAACAGAATCCTGCCATCATCACTCCTCTCGTCGTAGATGAGAGCAACACTAAGATTTCGAGCAGCACGACGAGCAAATACACGGATGTCGACGGCAACCCTGTCGGAAGCTATTCCGTATTCGTTACAAATCTGGGCTTCAGCTACGGCGTAAAGAACGTTGCCGAGGATAAGCCTCAGATCGAGAAGTACATCAATAATCAGGTCCACAAGACACTGTCTGATATCGATGAGGTCTTTGAGTACTCCGTCATGACATACGTTCCTAAGAACGCAACGGAGATCGTCATCAGCGACACCCTCGAGGACAGCCTCATGTTCGTCGATGCCTTCGGCAACAAGCAGTACAAGGCAGACGGAACAGCCAATGAGGAATTCAATAAATCAGACAGACTGACCTATGCCAACCAGAGCATGGTCGACAACAGCGGCGCCAGACCATATCAGCTCCTCTGGACAGATGACGGTGCGGCAAACGAGACCGTTGGTGACGGCACGGGACTCGTTGCAAATCTTGCAACGGACGCAAATCACCACGTCAATGGCCCCATAACGGCCAAGGGCGATTACATCAAGATCTCAGAGAACGGCAAGACTCTCTCTGTCAAGATCGATCAGGCTACAGGTATCGATAGTGTCAGGGGCAAGAACGTCATTCTCAGATTCAAGGCGGCCTACAACCCCAACTACCATGAGATCAGCAAGATCCTTAAGCACAGCAGCTGGAAGAAGATCACTAAGGACACTTCCACTATCGATAAGGATGGAACTGCGGCCATCAAGGATTCAACAGATGCAGACTACAGCGGAGTCAAAGACGGCGCAGACGTTGAGGCGGATAAATCTCACACCGGTACCGCCAACCAGGCCGAGTATACGATTAAGACAGGAAATGCTGCCGACGTCACTTACAAGTCCAACACGGTAACCGTAAGGCCCGGAGTGACCGACTTCAAGGTAAGCAAGATCTGGGTCGGAGACAAAAAGGACGTTGATACACTCAAGGCCAACATCCACCTTTATGCAGGTGCGGACAACAAGGACGTCACAGAGACACACAAGGACAAGTTGACCATAACGGGAACGGACACCAACTCCTGGACCCTCACATGGAAGAACCTGCCTGAGCTGGAGAGCGGTGAATACTATGTCAAGGAAACCGGCATCAGTGGCTTCCAGGCACCGGTATACACAAATGCATCCAATGATTCCGCAACTGACAAGGCATACAATAACGGAGTTATCACCAACACGGAAACACCCGAGGATTACTCCGTAGAGAAGTATATAAATAACAAGGTACACGAGGGCCCGATTCCCTTCGACAGAAGTTTTGAATACGAGATCATGGCGTATGTGCCCAAGGATGCGACAGAGGTCAAGATCACAGACAAACTGGCAGGACCTCTTGAGTTCGCATACATTTATGGCGACAACGATCGTTGCGTGCCTGATAATGGCGTACAGTTCTATGCCAAGGACAGAAACAACCACATTGGAGATGGCGTGAACGGAACAGTTACGGCGACAACAGACGAGACCAGCGACAAATATCGTTTCTGGGATCATCCGCAGGCCACCATCGGCACACCAGCCAGCGGTCCTGACTACGATGTTGTTGTCGACGATGACAACAAGACCATAACCCTTACCATAGGCAAGGATTATCTTGATAAGGTCCGTAGAGCCAATCATGACGGATACAAACCTGGAGAAGGCTTCTGGGTACGCCTTGCATACCAGGCCAAGTATTCCGAGGACATTTACAAGTTCGATGGCACCAACGGCTATCAGTCCGCGCTCACAGAGGTAAAGAAAGCCAAAAACGGCTGGCTTAATGATGCCGCTGATAAGAATGGCGGCAATGCCAATGCAGGATGGGACAACGGTAGCCTCAAAGACGCAACCAGAACCCACCACGGCACCAGCAATCAGGCCGAATACAACATCAAGCGCAACGGAGAGACCGAGTACATCACCGATAACGAGAAAAAGACCAACATCGTAACCGTTGAGCCTGAGATGGTCACGTACAAGGTCAAGAAACAGTGGAAGAGTGCCAATGGGCAGAATATCATGTGGCCCACAGGCGCCAAAATCAACATCACTCTTAGCTGGGTGCCCAATTCGGGATCTCAGGTCAACGTATGGACCCGCTCCTTCGGCACGTCCGATGTAGTCCCGGTTGAGAATCTGCCGAAACTTGAAAACGGAAGATATGTTTTCTCCGAAAAGGTGGCGGTTGAACCACAGGGAACTTACAGCAACCTCGAACAGCCTAAGGCTGCTGTTGAGGATGAAGTGGTTGTCTTTGCAAACACCAAGAATCAGAAAAAGAAGAATCCTGTTGCGATCGAGTTCGTTGTGAACAAGTCCGTAGAGTACGGGCAGGTATCAGGCTACAAACCCTTCGAGTTCGTTCTCACGGAGACGTCCGCAGATCCCCAGAGATCCGTCACAAAGACGAACGACAGCTCCGGACAGGCCTACTTCAGTGGTGCTCTGGACCTCCTGAGCTTTGAGGATGAAGATGTGCACACCTTCACGCTTAAGGAGAAAACGGGCAACCAAGATGTAGTGTATGACACTAAGACTGTCAATATAGAGGTCAAGGCCAAGAAGAAAGAGACTTCAAAAGAGATCAACTATGTGATCGACTATGTGAAGGTGGACGGCGTCGACAGAACGGCCGACTTCACCGGTAGTAGCACTATGCCGAGCACAATCTACACTGCAAACAGCACCGCAATAGAGAATCTGTGGATCAAGAACGAGCCCGTGAACAAGTACCATTCGTATAAATACGGAATCAGGCTCGGCGGACATGTTGCTTACTGCATGGATATTGGCAAATACTTCAATACGAACACGACCTATAACCTGCAGCAGGGCTCCGGATCTACCGCACCCTTCAGCGATCTTGCGAAGCTGAAGAAGGTTATGTATTACGGTTATCCGAAAGTCAAGCAGTTCGACGGCTATTCCGAGGACGAAACAAGACTTGCGACTCAGATGGCCATATGGTATATGACGTGTTCTGATGCGCCGGGATTCGAGACAGTAAAGAAAAAGCATCCCACGATCTGGAATCTTGTGCAGACCAAACTGTTTAATCCCGAGCTGCCGGAAGTTCCCCAGGATTTCAATCTGACACCTTATGTGTACAGAGGCGGCAGCAACGATCAGCCGGTCGTGATCTTCCTGACCGGTGACGAGAAACCGATAACGGCGGCCTTCGTCAATAAGAAGAAGTTCCCCGTTGAGATCAGCAAGACGGACCTCGGCGGAAATGAGATCGCAGATGCTACCATCAAGGTCAGCAAGGCGACAAAGAATGGTGAAGAATACACCGTTGGAGATGAGGTCGAGACATGGACATCAGTTGAAGGCAGCTCACACACTCTCAAGCTCCTGCCCGGATACTATGTCATGGAAGAGACCGTTGAGCCTGATGGCTACGACAAGGTCGACACCAAGATCTACTTCGAGGTTAAGGAGGACGGCACCGTCGAACTCATTACGACCGAGGTCAACGACGATAATGAGGTAACACAGGATCCCCAGACAGGCAAGATTATCCTCAAGGATGCTCCCGCGAAGGGCCCCGAGATCGAGAAGTATGTCAACAATCAGGTCCATAAGGAACTGGTGGAATTCGACAGGACCTTCGAGTACGAGATTCTGGCCTACGTTCCCAAGGGAGCGACCAGGGTCGTGATCGAGGACGTACTCGTGAAGGATCTTGAGTTTAACGGCACGATCAATGAGAACGGCACAACCAATGACATTGGCTATACGATCTATGCCGGAAAAGTGGATCACACTGTCAACGGATCAGTAAGTGATGCAAACTTTGCAGCACCGACAGCGGGCTATCCGCCGACAAAGAAAGTCGAAACTGTCAAGGTAGATGGCATCGACAGACAGAAGATCTCCGTGACCATTGGAACCAATGCAGGAATCGCTCAGGTCAACAGCGGCAAGTGGGTCAAGTTAACCATCCCCGTAAAGATCAAGGCAAGTTCCTATGATGAACTCCTCAAGAAGCTCAATGGCGAAGCCAGCGATGTCGATGACAGCTGGGTAGAATTCACGGAGACTATAAACAACTCCCAAAACGCCAAGGGCAAGGTGCTTCAGAATGAAGTTGCAGACAAGCAGGATGCAAACTACGAAGACCACAAGGGTCTCGCCAACAAGGCATCCTACAAGGTAAGTTTTGGCAATGACTATAACTACACAACAGAGCGCGAGACCAACACCGTAACGGTCAAGCCCGACTACGAACAGCTCGAGGTCGAGAAGGTTTGGAAGAACGTCGACGGCGAGACCATCCCATGGCCGAACGGAGTCAGCTCTGTCAACGTCAACGTCAAGAACGGCAATAAGGTCGTGGATACGATCGTCATCAACAAGCCTGAAAGCGGCAACGGACCCTACAAGGGAACATCCAATAAGCTGAAGAAGCTGACAGGTGTTACATATACCCTGGAAGAGGTCCCCGTAGCAGGATTTGCAACAACCCTGAACCGTGATGGCAACGTCGTCACGAACAGAGAGGACGATGTTCCCGAGATTGCCAAGTACGTCAACAAGGACGTACATGAAGATATTGCCTTTGATCAGAACTTCGCATACGACATCCTCGCTTATGTCACGAAGGATGCCGACGAACTGGTCATCGAGGACACACTCAACGGAGATCTGGCCTTTGATGGCGCCGCATCCACCGTGCGTGTCTTCGACATGGGAGCAGACCAGCCGAATCTGGCGCCCAACGGCACAGTAAGTCAGCATGGAAGCGAGATCATCCTGGCAGCACAGGAGGATCAGGTATACAGATATCTGACGATCAACGGACAGAAACTGACAGTTACGATCAACGATGAGAACGGTCTCAAGAGAGGCAATGAGAACATCAAGGTCGAAGACCTGAGAGGACACTGGATCAGAGTCAACTTCCAGGCCAAGCTCAAGGATGAGATCGTCAATGCGGTCAAGAAGAGCCCCAAGAGCCCCAACCCCAAGACACCGGAGAAGGCCATCGAGGATCTCAGCAAGACCCAGGTCACCAAGGGCGTCGTCCTTCCGGAGGATGAAAGTGCCCAGGTAAGACATGAGGCAAAGAAAGGCAATGAACCCGTTGTGACCGACAAGGATCACAATGGTGTACCCAACACGGCCAGATATGAGATCAAGGTCGGAAACGAATCCAGGTACTTCGACAAGTCCAACACCGTTACGGTCATCCCCGAAGCGGAGAAGGTCTACGTCAAGAAGGCTTATGAGAACAAGAATTATACATCATGGCCTGTGAAGATCGATGTCAGAAATGACGAGGGTATCGTAGTAGATACCATTACAGTAAACAATGCCAACGAGATAGGTGAGAGCAAGTCACTGCCGAAACTCGTCAAGGGATACAACGTTATCGAGCAGGTACCCACAGGGTTCTCGCAGGTTGGAGATGCAAGCGGCAATGGTACTTCCAGTGATCCGTTCGTCATAACCAACAAGCTCAGCAAGGAGCCCACGGTCGAGAAGTACGTGGAGAACAAGGTACATGCAGACATCATAAACTTCGACGAGATATTCACCTATGAAGTGCTTGCCTTTGTACCCAAGGGATCCAAGAGAGCGCACATCGAGGATACTCTCGTAAGCGACCTTGAATTCTACGGAGAAAACGGCAGCGCCACGCTGACGATCCTTGGCACCGACAATGATCACAAGGTCAACGGATCCGTAACAGGAAACGGCAAGAGCTTCACAGTGAATCAGGCTCAGGGAATGGGCGCTCCGGTAGTTGTGGCTGATAAAGACACCAACAAGATCACTGCCGACATCGGAGACGGCACCGGCATCATGCAGGTTCAGGATAAGTGGGTCAAGCTGACCTTCAGGGCCAAGATCAAGGAGACTTCCTACGGCCCGCTGCTTGAGAAGCTCAAGGGCAAGAACAGCAACGTAAGCTGGAAGGAGATTTCCGGTACGGCTAACGAGCCTGTGCTGCAGAACGGTGCACAGGGCAAGCAGGATGCCAATTACGCTCAGCATTCGGGTATCGACAACCAGGCCAAGTTCAAGATCAGCTTCGAGAACGAGGGCGAAAGCTGGTGCGATCCGATCCCGACAAATGTTGTAACGGTCAAGCCTGAGACCACCAAGGTCAACGCCAAGAAGACCTGGAAGGTCGGGGACAAGGTTCTTGCTGCAAACGAATGGCCTGAGGGCGAGAAGGTCACATTCGGTATCTTCTCCAAGAAGGGCGAAGCAGCAGCAGTACCTGTTATCGGAACAGTAACAGATAAGAAGTATGCCAAGTCTGGCCAGGCGCAGGCCACATTCGAACTCGACAAAGACAACCAGACAATGACAGTCACCGAGCTGCCTAAGCTGCAGGGTGTGACCTACAGTGTCAAGGAAGTCAGCGTCACAAAGGGCAATGTGACTAAGGCTGTCGATTACACTGAAGACGGCAGCGCAGGTTCAGCCATAGCAGAAGCTATCGAGTACATCGTCAAGATGATCAAGGAAGGCGAGGGAGATGCAGCGGTCTATACTGCACTCAACTCCAAGCCGTCTATCGAGAAGTACGTCAACAAGAATGTACACAAGGATCTTGAGGCATTCGACACCGCATTCGAATACGATGTCATGGCCTACGTGCCGGAAGGTGCGACAAAGATCGTGATCACCGACGAGCTGAAACCTCAGCTGGTCAAGAACTATGCCGATGATGACGCTGCCAGGACGGCTATCGCCAACTCAGCGGTCATCAAGAACAATAACGATCACACCGTAAACGGATCTGTTAACGCAACTCCGAATGGAAGCGTTGAGCTGACAGCCGACGATGTGGCTATCGACGGCAACAAGATCACCATCACCGTGGATAACATCGGTGAGGCAGACGGACAGAGAAATCTTGGCGGCAAGTGGGTACAGGCCACGATCAAGGCCAAGCTCAATCCGGACTACTATAACCAGATCCAGGAACAGCTCGCCAAGGGCGAGACGGGATGCCTCGAGGCCAACGGCTCCATCAACTGGGCCAAGGTCGAGGATGACGGCCAGGTACAGGGCGGTGTCGACCCGCACTCCGGTATCGTCAACAAGGCTTCCTATAAAGTATATGTAGATAACGATTACACAAGTGATTATGAGACCAACGAAGTAACGGTCAAGCCTCAGGTCGTGAACACCTGGGTCAAGAAAGCGTGGACCGGCATCCAGGGCACATGGCCCACAGATGTCGAGAGCATCACCTTCACAGTGACCTACGGCAACAACGCCAAGTCCACCAGTCAGGAGATCACCCTGACCAAGGCTGATCACAAGAAGCAGAGTCAGGACTTTGCCAAGCTCACAGGCGGCAGCTTCACCGTAAGCGAAGCCCAGCTGAACTGCTACGAGCAGAAGGGCAATGTGGCAGGCAATGGCACCGAGGCCAAGCCTTACACCATCACCAACAGCCCGAAGAAGGTCGACATCGAAGGTGAGAAGACCTGGGATGATGCAAACAACCAGGATGGAATCAGACCCGAATCGATCAAGATCACTCTGAAGGCAGACGGCGCCAAGGTCGATGAGAAGACCGTGACAGCGGCCGATGGTTGGGCATGGAAGTTCGAAGGACTTGACGAATACAAGAACGGCCAGAAGATCAACTACACCATCGAGGAAGCGGCTGTCACCGGCTACACAACAACGGTAGATGGCTATGACGTAACCAATACGCATAAGCCGGAGACAGTGGACATCGAAGGAACAAAGAAGTGGAACGATGGAAACGACCGCGATAAGAAGAGACCTGACAGCATCACAGTCAGACTCTATGCCAACGGAACGGAAGTTGACCACGTAGAGGCAACCAAGGCAGATGGATACGCATGGAAGTTTGAAGGAAAGCCGAAGAACGCCAATGGCGAGGTCATCACTTACACGGTATCAGAGGACAATCCTGAGGATTACACCTCCGCTATCACATCGACCGGAACGAACAAGTTCCAGATAGAGAACACATATAATCCGGAAGAGACGCAGGTAACAGTAACAAAGGCCTGGAATGATAAGAACAACCAGGACGGCATCCAGCCTGCAAGCGTCACCATCAATCTGCTGGCAGACGGAACAGTTGTCGACAGCATCAAGCTGAATGCGGACAACCAGTGGACGCACACCTTCAGTGGACTTGATAAGAACAAGGATGGTCAGGCCATCGTCTACACCATCGAAGAGGAGACGACAAACGTCATCACCGGAACCGACGGAGAAGGAGCCTACAGCTTCGAGATCACAGGCGACCAGGATACCGGCTACACGGTAACCAACAAGCATACGCCTGAGACCGTGGATGTTGAAGGCGAGAAGACCTGGAACGACGCTGACAACCAGGATGGAAAGAGACCTGAATCGATCACGATCATGGTCAAGGATGGCGACAGAGTAGTTGCTCAGAAGGAAGTCACAGCGGCCGATGGCTGGAAGTGGGCATTCACCGGACTGGACAAGTACAGAGACGGAAAAGAGATCAACTACACGATCGCAGAGACCAAGGTTGCCGGCTACACGGCAGCAGTAGATGGCTATGACGTAACCAACACGCATGAGCCTGAGAAGACGAAGGTCAACGGTAAGAAGACCTGGAATGACAGCAACAACCAGGACGGCAAGAGACCTGAATCGATCAAGATCAAGGTCAAGGATGGCGACGAGGTAGTTGCAGAGAAGACAGTCACAGCAGCCGATGGCTGGAAGTGGGAGATCACTGGACTTGACAAGTACAGAGACGGAGAAGAGATCGCCTACACCATCGAGGAAGAAGCAGTCGCCGGCTACACGACAGCAGTAGATGGCTATGACGTAACCAACACGCATGAGCCTGAGAAGACGAAGGTCAACGGTAAGAAGACCTGGAATGACAGCAACAACCAGGCAGGAAAGAGACCTGCAAGCATCAAGATCAACCTGCTGGCAGACGGCAAGGTGGTCGAGACCAAGACTGTAACAGCAGATGACGAATGGGCGTGGAGCTTCGACAACCTGCCCAAGTACAGAAGCGGCAAGGTCGGAGAAGAGATCGTCTACAGCATCACCGAGGACGAGGTTGCTGGCTACAGCACCGAGGTCAAGGGATATGATGTAGAGAACTCCTACACACCTGGAAAGACATCCATAACAGCCACGAAGGTTTGGAGCGATGCAAACAACCAGGATGGAAAGAGACCTGAGAGCATCAAGATCAACCTGCTGGCAGACGGCAAGGTGGTCGAGACCAAGACTGTAACAGCAGATGAGAACGGCATCTGGCAGGCAAGCTTCACCGAACTGCCCATCTACAGAGATGGCAAGGTCGGAGAAGAGATCGTCTACACAGTAACCGAGGATAAGGTTGCTGGTTATGAGACCACTGTCGATGGCTACACAATCACTAACAAGCATACGCCTGAGACCGTGGATGTTGAAGGCGAGAAGACCTGGAACGACGCTGATAACCAGGATGGAAAGAGACCTGAATCGATCACGATCATGGTCAAGGATGGCGACAGAGTAGTTGCTCAGAAGGAAGTCACAGCGGCCGATGGCTGGAAGTGGGCATTCACCGGACTGGACAAGTACA
>Ga0256406_1000767_pt1 | contig 55744 bp, 47 predicted proteins | sample RumenRJG_03DNA_FD_185986 | JGI IMG/M metagenome (GOLD analysis project Ga0256406, IMG submission 185986) | Bovine rumen microbial communities from Lethbridge, Alberta, Canada - RJG_03 | ecosystem: Host-associated > Mammals > Digestive system > Stomach > Rumen | place: Canada: Alberta | collected...
AAGCCGGATTTCCTTTTATGCGTGCAGCCGCCGGATGCCCCTTATGCCTGCTCCGGCTGCCGTACGTCTGCCCCGGACAGTCCGGCTGCTTTCAGACAGGCAGCCTTGTGTCCGGGAGCAACTTCCTTCAGCGGGATGTCTCCCTGCCGGCACGCGTCATCGGCGTACGGGCAGCGGGCTGCAAAGCGGCAGCCCGGTTTCGGGTTTACCGGGCTTGTCACTTCTCCCTGCAGCAGTTCCCGGCGCACATGCTGGCTGGAAATATCCGGAATGGGAATAGCCGCCAGCAACGCCTTCGTATACGGATGGCAGGGATGATCAAAAATTTCATCCGCGTCTGCCTCCTCCACGCACCTGCCCAGATACATGACCATAATCCGGTCGGAAATATGTTTGACAACCGACAGATTATGCGTAATGAACATATAGGTCAGTCCCATCTGTTCCTGAAGATCCATCAAAAGATTAAGAATCTGTGCCTGGATGGAAACATCCAGCGCCGAGACCGGCTCATCGCACACGACAAATTCCGGATTCAGGATCAGGGCACGGGCTACTCCGATTCGCTGGCGCCGTCCGCCGTCCAGCTCATGAGGATAGGCCATCACGAGGCGCTTTGCCAGTCCGACCGTGTCCATCATATCGTCCACCCGCTCGTCGATCTCACTGCGGCTTCTGCAGACCTTATTGACAATCAGCGGCTCTGCGATCAGCTGCGCGGTCGTCATCCGCCCGTTCAGGCTGGAGTACGGATCCTGAAAAATCATCTGCATCCTGGGGCGAATCTGCTTCATCTCTCTTTTATCCGCTTTTACCAGATCCTGTCCGTGGAATAAAATTTCACCGCCGGTTGGCTCATTCAGGCGCAGAACGGTTCGTCCAAGTGTGGATTTTCCGCACCCGCTCTCTCCGACCACCCCGAGCGTTTTGCCGCGGGGGATATCGAAGGTCACATCGTCCACCGCATGCAGATAGCCCCGGTTTATCTTAAAATATTTCTTCAGGTTCCTTACCTGCATGATGCTTTCACTGTTTTCGTTGAGCCTGTCACTCATGCTTTGCCTCCTTCCGGATTCCCGCAAAATGGCAGCGGATCTGATGTCCGTCCTTCTCCCACAGCGGCGGCTTTTTGCTGCGGCACTGATCCGTCGCATACTTACAGCGCGGCGCAAACCTGCACCCTTCCACAGGCACCGTCGGATCCGGCATCAATCCTTCGATCGGCTGAAGCCTTCTGGCTTTCGTCTTCAGATTCGGGATGGAGCCGAACAGGCCTTCGGTGTACGGATGATGATCCTCGCCGGCAAAAATATCCGCCAGCTGACCGTACTCGACAATCTCCCCGGCGTACACAACCCCCACCGTATCGCAGGTTTCTGCGACAACGCCGAGATCATGCGTGATCATGATCATGGAGGTTCCATATTTGCGCTGCAGATCGCAGATCATGGAGAGCACCTGTGCCTGAATAGTCACATCCAGCGCGGTGGTCGGCTCGTCCGCGATCAGCATCCGGGGATCGCAGATCAGTGCCATGGCAATGACAACCCGCTGACGCATACCGCCGGAAAACTGATAGGGGTACTCGTTTTTACGCTCCTTCGGAATGCCGACGAGCTCCAGTGTGTCCTCCACCTTTTTCTCTATCTCTTCCCTGCTCAGATTCTTTGTATTGTGCAGCCGTACGGTCTCACCGATCTGATCGCCGACCGTCAGCACCGGGTTCAGTGCCGTCATCGGGTCCTGGAAGATCATGGATATCTTCTGTCCGCGGATTCCCAGCAGCTCCTTCTCACTCATTTTCAAAAGGTCCTGACCCTCGAACAGAATTTCACCGGAGGTAACCCGGGCTGTCCGTTTCGGAAGCAGGCTCATAATTCCAAGCGCCGTCGTCGTTTTGCCGGCGCCGGTCTCCCCCACCAGTCCCAGGGTCTGTCCCTTATTCAGGGTGAAACTTACGTGATTGACCGCGTAAACCGTCTCCAGATCCGTCTTGTAAAGGATGGAGAGGTCTTTGACTTTTAAGATTTCATTATCGCTCATGTTCTCCTCCTTAATCCTTCAGCTTCGGATCCAGAGCATCGGTCAGTCCATCGCCGACCAGATTAAAGGCCAGAGAGGTCAGGATGATGAAAATGCCCGGGAATACCAGCAGGTACGGCGCGGAAAACAGATAGGTTTCCGCATTGGAAAGCAGTGAACCCCATTCCGGCGCGGGCGGCTGTATGCCCATGCCGATAAAGCTCAGTCCGGCTGCCGAAAGGATCATATCGGAAATGCACATCGTCGTATTGACAATGATCGGTCCCATGGCGTTCGGCAGCACGTAGCGGAATATGATACGGCCATTGCCGGTTCCGTAGGAGCGGGCAGCTTCCACGTAATCCTGATCGGCTACCGTAAGTACAACCGAGCGGATCAGCCGGACGTTGCCCGGCACGCAGGAAATGGTCATGGCAATGATCAGATTTCTCAGGTTTGTTCCCAGGGCCGCCACCACAGCCAGCGAAAGCAGGATCGGCGGCACACACATGAAAACATCCGTGATCCTCATGATAATATTATCCACCATGCCGCCGAAATAGCCGGCGCTGGCACCGAGAATAGCTCCGAAAAACAGTGCCATGAGGCTGGTGCTGACGCCGATAATCAGTGAGTAGCGGCTGCCGTGGATCACGCGGGCGAAAAGGTCACGCCCGTACTCGTCCGTCCCGAACCAATGGGCGGGACCCGGTCCCTGCAGACGCTCCGAGCCTGCCTGCTCAATGCATTTGGAATAAGGAACAATCACGTCTGCAAAAATAACAATAAACAGAATAAAGCACAGGATAACAAATCCGGCCAGCGCCGTTTTGTTTTTGATAAACCGGCGCCAGAATTCCTTTACGGACGCCATCCTTCTGGATTTTCTGTTTGTTTTCTGAACTGATTTATTCACGGCTCCTGCCTCCGTTCTGGTATTTCGCCTTAATTCTCGGATCGATGAACGCATAGAGGATATCGACAAGAAGAATAACCAGACTGAACAGGAAGGCCAGAAAAAGCGTAGCTCCCATAACCATCGGGATATCCTTCTGCCGGATGGCCGTGGTCAGCAGCGTTCCCATGCCGGGCATGGCAAATACGGTCTCCGCAATAATAGCTCCGCCCAGGGAAGCACCGAAGCTGGTTCCCATCGTTGTAACGACGGGGATCAGTGCATTCCGAAGCGCATGCTTATAGATAACCAGCTTCTCAGGTGCCCCTTTCGCTCTCGCCGTGCGGATATACTCCTGGCGCACGGTTTCCAGCATGGAAGCACGGGTAAGGCGCAGCAGCCCGGCTGCGCTGGTCAGGGATACCGTGACGGTCGGAAGAATAAAATTCTTCAGCGATCCGGCGCCGAAGGATGGAAGCCACCCCAGCTTCAGTGAAAATAACAGCAGGAGCATCAGTCCGAGCCAGAAACCCGGGATGGAGGCAAAGATCAGAGCTGTCACCACCAGCACGCGGTCGATGGCCTGATACTGTTTTACCGCGGACACGATTCCGAGGGTAACTCCCAGAAGCGCAGATACGCACATAGAAAGCACCGCCAGGAACAGCGTATTCGGAAAGCGGGCCAGAATACTGTCGATCACCGGCTGACGGGTCTGATAGGAAATTCCAAGGTCATGATGGAAGATTATATTTCCGATATAGGTAAAGAACCGGATCAGGAACGGCTTGTTATAGCCGAATTTTTCATTCAGCACCGCGATGTCCTCCGGTCTGGCCGTGATTCCCAGGATAATCGACCCCGGGTCGCCGGGCGTCAGGGACAGAATGGTAAAAACCAGAAAGGCTACCCCAAGCAGAACCGGTATCATGTAAAGAAGTCTCTTGATAATATATTTTGCCATGATGAAGGCTCCATTCCTCTGCATAAGACAGTGGGGGCAATTTCATTTGCCCCCACCATCGGTAATTTTATGTTCAGGTCTGACTCAGTTCCAGGAGAACTGATTGATATAATAATAACCTTCCAGCGGGAACTCCGGCACCTTCAGATCCGAGCTGTACGCATACAAAATATCCGGATTGCAGATCACCGCATACACGGCCTCATCCTGCGCCTTTGTAAAGATCTGATTGAAAATTTCAGAGCGTTTGCTGCTGTCTGTTTCTGTCTTCGCCTGGTTGAACAGGTCGTCCATAGCGCTGTCAGAATAACGCGCATTGTTGGCAGTGCCGATGTAATCCGTCATGAGTGCCATCTCCAGCTGCTGCGTGTCCCCCTCCAGTGTCATTTCCAGGGCGGAAATATCATAATTTCCGGAGGTCAGGTCGCCGATGTACGTGTTGAACTCTTCCACGGAGATGTCCGCATTCAGCCCGACGGCTGCGAGATCGGACTGGATAACGGTTGCCAGCGGCTCATACTTTTCAGCCACAAGGATTGTACCCAGGTCGTACGGGGTTTCAATGCCGGCTTCCTTGAGAAGTTCCTTCGCCTTGTCCGGGTCGTACGTATACTGCGGCTGGTCATCGGAATAGCCGAAGCGTGACTTTGCGCAGATGTTGGAATTTTCCTCCGCCTCGCCGTCGTACACAACATTGATGACGTTTTCACGGTTGATGGCGTAGTTGACTGCCTGTCGGAAGGTCGGGTTATTGAACGGTTCCTTTTCCGTGTTCATGGTGACATAGGAAAATCCGGAAGTTTCCGCTCTGGCGATGGTAATGGCATTGTTTGCCTCCAGCTGCGCCAGGCTTGAGGACTCGATTTCCGCAAAGCTAACCTCCCCGGTCTGAAGCGCAATGGCGGTGGTGGCGCTGTCCGGAATAACCTCGATGGTCACGCTTTTTATTGCAGGAGCGCCGCCGTAATAATCTTCATTCGCCTCCAGCGTAATGTTGCTTCCGGTTGCACGGCTGACAAATTTATACGGGCCGGTCCCGTTGGGTGTAGCTGCGAATTCATCCTCTCCGACGGAATCGTAATACGCTTTCGAAGCAATGTGGCAGGAGGAAAGTCCCAGCATAAACGGAGAGTATGGCTGTGACAGATGGCATACGACGGTGTGCTCGTCCTTTGCCTCCACCGTATCAAGTCCGTCCACATTGGAACCCTGATACTCGCTTTTCTGATACTGCTCCAGTGAGAATACAACATCGTCCGCAGTCAGCGCTGTCCCATCCTGGAAGGTAACTCCGTCTCTCAGATGAAAGGTATAATCCAGGCCATCATCGCTGACCTCCCAGCTTTCCGCCAGCCTCGGCTCCGGATCTTCCGCTCCGTCCGGATTCATGTAAATCAGCGGATCGTAAATCTGGTTCAGGACCATGGCTTCCACCGATGTGGAATAATTCATCGGATGCAGCGTATCGATATCCTCACTGACCGCAATTACAAGATTGTCATCCGCGGCGGAGGCGGTCATGGACAGAACGGCTGCTCCGAGCATCGCCGCTGCAAGAATAGCTGCTGTTTTTTTCATCGTGTCATCCTTCTTTCTTTTCTGAGATTAGCCGGTCTGAACGCAGACCTTTGTTCTTGTTTTTCCATATATAAGAATTTGTTTTCCGTTCTTTTGTTTATTGAAGGCTCCGGAATTACTGAAAGTTTTCCGGAAATTCATAGGCGGAAAAGGCATTCATCAGATCAATGCCTCCCTCCACGTCATCCTTCGATACAACACAGCTCTGACTGTGCGGATAGCGGGTCACCACGCAGATCCCGCCGGTCTTAACCCCGCTCCCGTTCAGGTTCATGCTGCCGGCGTCTGTCCCGCCCCGGTCAATCACTTCTCTTTGATAGGAAATGTGATTTTTCCCGCAAAGCTCTTCCATCACCGCAACCACGCCTTCATCGGAGATGGAGGAGGGATCGCAGATTTTTACGGCGATGCCTTCCCCGACGGCATTGCTTCCGGTCAGATCATTCGGGTAATCGTGCGCCGGCGTAATGTCGACGGCGATGCCAATGTCCGGGTTCACCTGGTGGACCGCCACAAGCGACCCGCGCGTACCAACCTCCTCCTGCACAACAAAGCAGTAATAGCAGTCATTCGGATAACTTCCGTCGTTTTCCTTCAGCGCCTCGATCATCTGGTAAACACCCAGCCGGTCATCGAGAGCGACCGCCGCAATCCGGTTGTTCTTCATCGGACGGTAAGAACCCTCATACGTACAGCAGTCCCCGATTTGAACGTACTTCTTCGCATCTTCCCGGCTGCAGGCTCCGATATCGACAAAAAGTTTTTCAATTTTGTTGCCGGCTTCCTCAATCGACCCGAAGCAGCCGACCACGCCGGTCATCCCGTTCCGGAAAATGACACGCTCATTATATGCGGCTCCGGCCCAGTTCCAGCCCATGTTACAGATTTTTAAAAGCCCGTTTTCCTCGATGGCCTTTACCATAAACCCGATCTGGTCCATGTGGGCGCTGTACATAATCTTCTTTGCGTGGGGACCGCCCCGGCCCTTCTTCAGGACAATAAGATTTCCTATGTTATCCGTCCACATTTCGTCCGCCCAGGGCCCCACGATCTTTTCGATTTCCCTGCGCACACCGCTCTCATAGCCTGAAACACCCCACAGCTGTGTCAGGCGTTCAAGCAGCATCTCATCTCTCAATTCTGTCACCTCGCAGGAGGGCGCCGTTTGACACCTGATAAGACAGATGCGCAGGCGCTTAATCTCCGAAATATTTTGTAAAAAAACTGCCCTTATTATACCTTTTACGGTAAATAAAGGCAATATCAGAAAACTTTATATTATAAAAAATAAACTGCCGGATGATAAAGAATACACTCCCGATTATACATACTTCTTTCCGGTTATACGTACTTCTGGCGCCGGATGCGTGCCACCAGCTCCGCATTGTTCCTTGTATGAAGAAACATGCTCAGAATATTCTCGGCAGCTTCCTCCGTTTTCATGGAACTTAAGGCGCGGCGCATGTAGAACACAGCCTCCTGCTCCTCCTGGGAAAGCAGCAGATCCTCCCGCCGGGTACTGCTTGCATTGATATCAATGGCCGGGAACACTCTGCGCTCGGAAAGTCTGCGGTCCAGCACCAGCTCCATATTGCCTGTCCCCTTGAACTCCTCGTACACCACATCATCCATTTTGCTTCCGGTATCGATCAGCGCGGTCGCCAGAATCGTCAGGCTTCCGCCTTCTCTCATGTTCCTGGCAGCGCCGAAGAAGCGTTTCGGCATGTTCAGCGCAGCCGGGTCCAGTCCGCCGGAAAGCGTGCGCCCGCTCGGCTGTTCGGTCAGGTTGGCGGCGCGGGCCAGACGGGTGATGGAGTCAAGCAGGATGGTAACGTGCTCGCCGTACTCGACCAGTCTCTTGGCGCGCTCAATTCCCATACGCGCAACCCGGATGTGATGCTCCGGCTCCTCATCGAACGTGGAGTAGAGAACCTCAACCCTCTCCCCAACAATATCCTCCCGGATATCCGTTACCTCCTCGGGCCGCTCGTCAATCAGCATAATCATTAGGTGCATGTACGGATCATTCACAAGAATCGAATGCGCAAGCTGCTTCAGAAGTGTTGTCTTGCCGGCTTTCGGCTGGGATACAATCATGCCTCGCTGCCCGCGCCCGATGGGAGAAATCAGGTCCACAATGCGCATCGACACATCTCCGCCTTCCCGTTCCATCTTCAGACGGTAATTCGGGAAAATCGGCGTCATATCCTCAAAGTTCCGCCGCTGCGCCGCCTGGGAAGGCGGCATGCCGTTGACTGTATTCACATAAAGAAGGGCGCTGAATTTTTCCTGCTGGGCACGAATTCGGGTGTTGCCCGCAATAATATCCCCTGTCTTGAGAGAGAATTTCCGTATCTGGGACGGAGCCACATAAACATCATGATCTCCCGGAAGATAATTGTCGCTGCGGATGAAACCATAGCCGTCAGAGAGCACCTCCAGGACTCCGGTCACTCTGTTGCCGCTGTCCAGGGAAGAAAGCTCCATCGGCGGACGGTCTGAAGCTCCCGTCTCCCCGGAAGACGGGCCTGGCGCGGCCGAACCGCTGCCGCGGCTGCTTTCACTCCGGTTATTTTCACTCCGGCCATCCTCGTTCCGGTTATAGTCGCTCCGGGCGTTTTCATTCCGGGAATTTTCGTTCCGGCTATAATCGCCCCGGGCGTTTTCATTCCTGGAATTTTCGTTCCGGCTATAGTCGTTCCGGGCGTTTTCATTCCTGGAATTTTCGTTCCGGCTATAGTCGTTCCGGGCGTTTTCATTCCTGGAATTTTCGTTCCGGCTATAGTCGTTCCGGACGTTTTCATTCCGGCCCGAGGACAGGCTGCGGCGCTGGTTTCGCTGCTGTGTTCTTCGCGTAAAGGTTCTGCCGCCGGATGCGCGTTCCCCCGATTCTGCGCCGGATCCCTCGCGCTGGCTGTCCTGCCGGTTCGCCCGGACTGCACGGTTCCGGTTCTCTCCCGCCGGGTGCTGCTCTTCCCGTGACGTTTCCGGGGCTCTGTCCGGCTCCTTCTCCGGCCGCTTTGCGTACACAGCACCTTCCGGTCCGCTGTCTGCCTGCCCCTCTGTTTTTTTCTCCTGCACCGGTGTCTGAGATTTTTCAGCATCGGCCTGATCCTTTCGAAGCATAGCCTCGATCAGCTGTTCCTTCCGGAGTGCGGAAATTTTAGTCATACCTCTCGCTTTCGCCATTTCCCTCAGCGAAATTAAAGAAAAACTTTGATATTGTTCTTTTGTCATGTGAATGAAAACCTCGAAAATAAGAAATCTGGATTTGTTCAGAACGGAGTTTGAAAGTACGGACTGTCATCCCGCCAGGCGGGAAGCCGCTTAAAGAGAACATTCGCAATCCGCTTCGCTGCCTGCTCATGAACACAAGGGCCACTTCGTGGCCCTGCGTTCAAATTGCTTTTCTGATAAAAGTATTGTATCCTTAACGAAGATCGCAGAAACGCGAAGAATACAGTGATCCGGCTGTCCGGTTTCCGGCTGCCGCATCAAAATAACAGGTAACAATTTTTACGATAGTTTAAAATTACTACCGGAGGTATCAGCTTGTCAACTAAGAATATTATAAATCTGATCGTACTGGCGGTGCTTCTGGCCTTATCCGCCTTCTTTTCATCGGCGGAGACCGCCATGACAACCGTCAACAAACTGCGCATTAAATCTCTGGCCGAAAGCGGAAACAGCCGTGCTGTAATCATGGAAAAAATACTGGCTCATTCCGCCAAAATGCTCAGCGCCATCCTGATCGGCAACAACATCGTCAATCTGTACGCTTCCTCCCTGGCTACATCGCTGGCCATCGACGTATTCGGCAGCAGCTCTGTCGGAATCGCAACGGGAATCCTGACACTGCTCGTCCTTATCTTCGGGGAAATCACTCCCAAAAATCTGGCTGCCGTCCGGGCGGAAAAACTCTCCCTTTCTTACGCGCCGGTCATCTGGGCGCTGATGTGGATCATGACGCCGGTCATTTCCGTCACCAATGCACTTTCCGGACTTTTGATGCGCCTGTTCCATGCCACTCCCGGCAGGAAGGACGTGATCACCGAAGATGATCTTCGTACATTTGTCGATGCCAGCCGTGACGACGGAGCCATCCAGGTGGAGGAGCACAAGATGATTAACAACGTTTTCGATCTGGATGAATCCTGTGCCCGCGATATCATGGTGCCCGGTGTTGACATGGTCTGCATCAACGAAGACGATTCTTACGAAAAAATCCGGGAAATTTACCGCACGGAAAAATACTCCCGCCTGCCTGTCTACCGTCATGACCGGGATCATATTATCGGAATTCTCAATATCAAGGATTTCATGTTCGCGTCCCCGGAAAAATTCCGCGTTTCCCGGTTCATGTACCAGCCGCACTTCACTTTTGAAACCAAGAAAACCTCGGATCTTCTGATGGAAATGCGCCGCAGCTCCATTGCCATGTCCATTGTACTGGATGAGTATGGGGCTGTATCCGGCCTGGTTACACTGGAAGATATTCTTGAGGAGCTGGTGGGCGAAATTCACGATGAGTATGACGCCGACGAGGATAATCAGATCCGGCAGATTTCAGGCGGCGATTATATTATTGAGGGAACCGTTAAACTCGATGATATCAACGATATGCTGGGAACCAGCTTTGAATCGGAAGATTATGATTCGATCGGCGGCTACGTTACAGGCCTCCTCGACCAGGTGCCGGCCGCCGGCGACACTGTCACTTCCCCCCAGGGTCACACGCTGCGGGTTCTGGAGATGGATCATCAGCGGGTGGCCCGGGTCCGTCTGCATCTGTCGCAGCCGGAGGATACCGGCGCAGATGCCGAAAAAGGCAGGTCCGGTGATAAAGCCCGGGTCCGATGATACACCCATAGAAAAGAACAGAAAAGAATAACCGGGAAAACAGCGGACAGTCCTTGCGGGAGGTGAAAATCCCGTCAGAAAAAGCGGAGGAAGCCTCCGCTTTTTTTAGTCAGAACAAACAATTATTGTTTTCCTGTCCGTCATCGCCGGCCAGCCGCATGATGTCCCTGATTTCATCCACAGATACGTTCAGATACTCCGCCAGTTCCTCCGGAGTAATACTGCCGCCGGTTTCCTCCTTCAGCTGCGCGGCAGCCTCACTCAGATGGCTGACGCGGTCCGCGAGTGCCTGATCCTTTTTCCTGTTTTCCGAGCTTTGATCGACTGCCTGCTGCAGATACGCGGATACCTCATTCATCAGGCAGGCCCGGAAGGCCGCCAGACTTTCCTTCATTTCCACTTTATCCAGCGCCAGCATCAGTCCCACATTTGCTTCCTGCACCAGATCTCCGGTCTCCAGCCCTTTCCCTTCATACTCACTGGCCATGTCGCAGACGGCCGACAGATAGGCAGCCGCAAGCCGCTGCTTCGCTTTCCTGTTTCCGGCGCTGGCGGCAGCAAACAGGGCAAATTCCTTTTCCGGATCCGGCTGTGGAATTCGATTGATCTCGTCCACGTAGTCCTCAAGAAAACTATGTCCGTCTTCCCCGATTTCCTCCCCGGTTTTTTCCCCGTCCTCATCCGGAACATCCCTGTCTGTCCGGGCGGCGTTGTTAGCCTCCGTTTCCTCTGCCGCCTGTATTTCCTGCACGGCATCCCTTTTCGTTAACTGAATGCCGTATCCCATCAGATAGGTGCAAACCAGGTCAATTTGTTCTTCGTTCAGGCCGCTGTCTTCAAAATGTTTTTGCACCGCATCGCGGCTGATTATTCTTCCGTTTTGCTCCGCTTCACTTCGAACTTCCTGCAATACCTGTCTGAATTTATCCTGCTGTTCCATAACTCCCGCCTTTCTCAAGCACTTCCTCCGCCTTCTCCAGCGCATCCTCCGATGCGGTTTTAATGTCCGGGGTAATTCCCTTTCCATCAATGTCCTGACCGCCGGCAGTAAAGTATTTTTCCGTAGTAAGCTTGAATGCCGATCCGTCGCTGAGGCTGTAGGTTGTCTGCACAACCCCCTTGCCGTAGGTCTGCTCTCCGATCACGGGTCCGAGACCGTAATCCTGAACAGCGCCGGCAAACAATTCTGCCCCGCTGGCCGAATTCCCGTTCACCAGAATCGCCAGCGGCCCGCTGTACATCTGATCCTCGTCCGAATAATACACTTTATCCTCGCCGTTTTTTGTCCGTGTCGTCACAATTTTTCCCTCCGGGAGCAGTTTGTCCAGCATCGCGGAGACGACATCGAGAAGACCTCCCGGATTATCACGCAGATCAAGGATCAGCTTTTTCATTCCCTTCTTTTCAAGTTCCTTCAGTGCATCCTCAAACTGCTGCACGGTAACCGTATCAAACTCCGGAATCAGGATATATCCCACCGTGTCATCGAGCATCCGGAAGGTTACGGGTGCCGTTTCAATTTCTTCCACGCCGATGGTAAATTCCATCTCCCTGCCGTTCCTGGAAATTGTAATGTTTACCTGATCCTCTTCTCCCCGAATCAGATCAGCGATGTCGTTCAGCGTGGATTTTGCAACATCCGCGCCGTTGATCTTAAGCAGTATATCTCCAGCCTTCACTCCGGCCTTCTGCGCGGGACCGCCCTCCGTAACCTCCTTAATAACGGCCGGCCGGCTGTCATCTTCCCTGGAAAGGGTAATCCCGATGCCATGATACTGACCGGAATTCTGCTCATTCAGCGCTTCCGCCTCCTTTACGCTGAAATAGTTGGCATATCTGTCCTCCAGCCCGGCAGCCACCCCTTTGAACAGATAGGTTTCCAGTTCTTCACCATCCGTATCGTAATAGAACGTATCCTCGATGATGCTCCGCACCTGGCGCAGCTTATTTTCCAGCCTCTGACTGGTGAGGACATCCGCTCCCTGCGCATTCCTGTTTCCTATGGTTCCGTAGCGGAACAAAATAAAGGCCATAAAAATGCAGGATGCCGCCAGAAAGCCGAAAATCGTACCCTTCGTAAAATCACGGCTTCCTTTTTTCCTTTTTGCACACACGTCCGGCGAATCCGTAAGCTCTACCTCCTCCGGAATACTTGTCACCGCGTCCTCCGACGGAGTGTCCGGACCGTCAGAACTGTCTTTTCCGGTGTCTTCTTCCTCATTCCCTTCTTTTACGATGGTTCCGCTGTCCTTCTCTTCTGCGTCATTTTCGCTGTCCTTCTCTTGTGCGGCGGTTCCGCTGTCCTTCGTTTCTATTTCTTCGGCTGTGTCCTTTGTGTTAAGCTCTTCTTTTTCCGTCTGTCTTGTTCTTTTTTCCTGATTCGGCATTCGCCTGACTCCTTTTTGTTTCCGTCTTCTTCTGACACCTGTTTTCCGTTTCATGTTTCACGTTGCGCAGCAGATGTGAGGTTAAAATGTGCTCCGGTACGCTGTTCTCATTTTACAGATATAAAAGCATATTTACAATAGCCGGATATACGGCAAAACGCACCGTGCCTTTGGCGGCGGCGGTGCGTTTATTCTGGTGCGCCCGCCGGGCGCACCAGAAAAAGCCCCAGACCCACGTATTTACGCTGGTTCTGAGGCTCTCTATGTAATCCCCCACGGATTAAGATTTGTATAACGACAATGCGTGATGGCGCATGTTTACGTGATTTTTACGTTTCAAAACCCTGCTAAATCCCGTGCACACCGTGCATGAATCGTGCACGGCTTCAAACCCTTTTGAGATATTTTTTCGAGCAAAAACCGGTATAAACACTTCTCGTTTTCATGTATTAGTGGAACAATAATCTCTTGGTCGACTTCGATTGAGGGCCATCCATTTCTATCCAAATTCAAATATATTCTGACCCCGTCATGTGCCAAATATGGTTTTTTTATTACGATATCTTCTGCATTTTCTTGCAGATATGCTCCAGCTGATCGAATCCTTCGGATAAGATCTTTGATATTATCATCATAGCTTATCATACTGTTTTCTCCAATTCATCATAAAAAAGCATCTAAGTGTTCCTGCGCGGCATGAAAAAAGCACCGGATCTCTCCGATGCTATCCTATCAGTTTTCTATGATGCCCTTCTCTAAAAGTTCTTTATCTCTTCTGTCTTTCTTGACCATATAATCCAAATACTCTTTTGAAGCATTCTTGCGCAAAAATTCGATTAAGTCTTCGTCTTCATCTGTGGAAAAGTATTTATTTAATAATTCGGTTTCCTCATTTTTGATTTTTTCCGGTAGTTGTGAATTCATACCGTTTCCTCCGTTGCTAGTCTAAAGATCTCTTTCGAGAGATCATTTTTTATCCCACTCATATGTGTTTCAATTCCAAAAGCAAAAACTTCATATGGCTTTTCGGCATCTCCGGCGCTACCGGTGATCTGTATCAACTGCTTCATGTATTCCTTTGAATTTCTCCGAAGTTTCAGATTCTTTCTAGCTTTCTCGACCAACTCTTCAGAATACGAAGTTCTGTCACCTCCAGATTTATAGAAATCGAAAGCATGTGCCACTTCATGCGCGCCAGTTCCGTAATCCTTCAGTCCTGCTTTCCCTATCTGCATTATACCATCAGAACTCATTTTCCCGTACACTTTTAGATTCGGCATGGCTGGATTCTTAAAATGTGCGACGACATTCCGGTTATCATCCGGCAGCGTGTCCGGTGTCATTCCCAGCTCGATGGCCTGTGCCATATGGGCTACCAGCTGAAGCGCATCGCCATTTGATGTGTTCAGCTGCTCCGCCATCGTAACAAGTGTCTGCGTCTGTGCCAGGATTGCATCCGATGACGTCGGATTGCTGTCACTGATCACGCCAGTATCAGTCACAGGAAGTCCCGTTGCTGCGGAGAACTGCGTCGCCAGAAGCCGGAGCATCTGCACATGCGGCTCAATATTTCCCTGCTGCAGCTGTCCGAATGCCGGGTTTTGTCCTGTCTCCGGATTTGATGATGATGCAATGATGGACCCGACATACTGCTTGAATTTATTGCTGGTTATTTGCTCATACTGTTCATCCGTCACACCAAGCAGATATTTTTGCGGACTTGTAGCAAATTCAAGACCGATTGTCGCGTCAGCGATGGTCCGTACATATCCCTGTATAAGCTTCCGGATCGGGCGCTTGATGCGCGATTGTCCGAACGGTTTGTCACTGGACGGGTTCCAGGCAAGCGCCACCATCATCGGTCTTCCAAATTTATGCGGATGCCGTTCCGCAGCCCAGCACCCGGATTCCTTCGACAGTACCCATGTATCTGTGTCTGTAAACAGATTTATATACATCGGCTGCCAGTTGATATCTGATTCATCATCCGGTGCATCCTGAAAGGCGAACCCGCAGTCTATCCTCCCTTTCACAGCCGACCAGGATGCCGCCGCACACTGCGGAGAATAAAACCGCACCCTCGCGTTATCCGGTTCTCCGGACGGCACGGCAAATGTCACGCCGTACAGAAGCTCATCCCGGCAGGTCTTGGCATACTCGGCAATCATACGGTTGCGCTTCACAATGTCGGTCATTGTCGACGCTTCCGCACCGTCTTCCGACACAAATCCATCAAACATAGACCGTGCCGCCAGAACATCAACCGCCTTTGCTCCCCAGCTGCACCCGATATCCAGCTTGTTAAATGATATCGGAAGCGCAATCCCGAGATTCACTTCCTGTAGGCTGATATGCCCATTGTAGTATTTCTTCTTTGTTTCGTTCGCTGCCAGATGGTAGTTGTAGATGTTTACCAGACTGTTCAGTTTTATTTGTTCGGTTTCCGGAAGTCCTTCGACATATCCGACATTCAAAGCTATCATTTTCAGGCCTCACCCTATCAGCATTTTCCGGGACGGATCCCGCTTTGATGTTCTGCATCCCCACAGTGCCAGCGCCGCTGCCTCAACCGGTGCCGGATTATCTCCGCCAAAGCCAAAGCCTCCCGCAATCGGCCTTTTGACCGATGTAAGTGCACTGTCATCCAGATCATCCTGTCCGGCGTACCATGTAACTGTATGCTCGTTCACTTCCGTGATCAGCTGACTCGCCGCCGCGATTACATCCCGCGCCGTCGGTCTTATGACGGAATTCTTTGCTTTCCATGTCCCGTGGATCCGCTCGCAGAGGATATCCACGCCGTTCCTGCCGTCTATGACCACACAGCACGCTGTCTTGTATCTCTGATTTATCCATTCTGCGATCCATGCGATCCCGCGGCTCGTCGACCTTCTCTCTATCATCTCGATGCGGGCAGGGCCGGAGAAAGGGCAGACCGCTCCGCAGAGGATCACCTCAGCACCGTCGGGCGTGAATTTGATCCCGTAAGCCGTCTTTCCAGTCGGCTTCTTCTCTTCCGAGCGGCACGCTGCCCATGCCGCCTTATCGATCGCGTTGTCTGATTTTTCTGTCAGGACAGGAGCCCACCAGTCGAGCCTTTCTCTGGCGAATCCGTCCTTACTCATCGTCTGAAACTCATTCTCGGTAAATTCCTCGGTAAAGGAGTCTTTTCAGCCTGTTCTTTTCTTTGTTTTTTCTCGATTCCAGGTCTGTTTTTTCCATTTTCTCCGGCTCCTGTATTTATATTAATATTAATAAAAACCTTAAGGTATTATGACCACCCCCATAAGTCTTCCCCCTCGGGGGTAAATAGGCGCTGGAAAGCGCTGGGGTCGCCGGCGGGGGCAGTGGGGGTCTCCCCCCTGGTGCTATCTGTCGTCAGCTGAGCGGGAATCTGTGGACAGCAAGACTGTGCATCTTGCTCGTTTTCACCATTCTTCACTTGTTCTAATGATTTTATGTATTCTCTTTGTCCGGACCATTTCAGCATTAGTTTTATTACTCTTAGCGGCATTACAGCAGTAATGTGCAGCCTGAAGGTTATTCCAATCCTCTGCTGCTGCCCGTGCTGATGGATAACCGAACTCTTTCCAGCGGCTTACCGGCTTAATTTCATCAATCACGAATGAAAGCGGATGTGCCGCGTTGCTTGGCTCATTGTAGTGGATTGGTCCCAGCTTTCCGTTGCAGATACCGCAGGTGCATCCGGCTGCCCTCATCCGTTCCCTGTATTTCCTTCGTAAGGATCCGTTCTGAAACCTTGGATTTGTCACTCCGTCACCTCCTGCGTATAAGAAACAGGCGGCCGTGTTCACGACCGCCAGCGGTATTTTTATCGCAGCCGGCTTATCCGCCTTCCGGCCAGTCTTGGGGAATTAATGCAAAATGCAGCCAAAGGCTGACCTCTGACTGCATTTTCACGATACTATTCTAGCACGACAAAATTATTATTTTTATCCTCTTTCTATTTCTTTTCTCTCATCTCATCAATAAACTGCTGCATCATTTTTGTTATCTGTCCTGCCTGCGTAACTCCCGCCTTGTCACAGGCTTCCTTAAACGCTTCTGCTGTTTTCCTGTACATCTTGAAAGACTTGCTTATGTATCCGTTCTTGTCATTCCATTTATCCTGTGGTCTTACTTTATTATCGTCTTTCATTGTCTGCATGTCCTATCTGCACCATATAAAACAATGATGCCAAAATCAATAATATGGCAGTGTACATATTGCCCCATGTCAAAAGTGCCATTATCCACGCTGCTGCTAAAAACAAAATACTAATTTTTTTCATCTCTATTTCTGCCAAGGATATGTTATAATTCATTTAAGGGTGGGAGCTTTCGCTCCCTTTTCCCTTGAAAACTAATTACCTTTTAATGTTTAAGAGCCGTTACCAAACTTGCAATTCCTGTTAGCAATGTCCCAATTGCTATCATCCATTGGATTGCTTTTTGTGAACGGTTCTTGCTTTTCTTTTTTCTACTCATCCTTGGTTGCCTACTTTCAGATATTATAGTATCATACGGTGTCCCGTATGCCAAGACGTATTTTCAAAAAGCGGAAGTTTTTTACTCCCGCTTTCTGCCCTTAACTATTGTTTTATTGAGAAGATCGTACCCATTTGACCTCAACTTATACGTATAGCTTACAGAATAGTTTAGTCGCCCGGCGATGGGAATAACTGATAGTCCTCCGACATACTGCATCATCAGTATGGTTTTCTCCAGTTCCTTGCCCATTTCATTACATGCCTTAATAATATCATTGATCTCGATTTGATAGATCTGGTTCATCTCCATGAGCTTATCTTCCAGCTCGCTGATTTGAGCCATCCTATCTGGCAGTGCATCAATTGGCGATGTTTGCACTTTATCCATGTCGTACCGGATTGCCGACGGCATCAACGTATATCTTAACGCTATAATTTTTGATTTGATCTGTTCAATCCTGTACTTTGTCTTGCGCGGTGCCGTCAGCAGCTTATATACTTCGTCAGTCATGTTGTTCCTCCGGTAAGCGTATTACCTACCACCATTCCTTTCCTGTGGCCCTGTCCCGCAGGTGTATCCGGTTTGTTACTTCCAGCCCTGCCAGACTCGCAATATTCCGCATGATATGTATCACCTGCGTTATTTGCTCAGGCGTCCGGCCTGCATACCTCACAGCTTCTGCTGCCGTCGGATCCCGATAGCCTTCTGAATTTTTATTGTTCATCTCTTTTCCTCACTCATAACGCGTATAGCGCGTTATGCTCGTTGAAAACTTTACTTTTATCATATATCTTCACCTTCCCTGATTTTCTTCAGTACTTCCAACCCTGTGATATTGTAATATGCTTTCCGCTTTGCTTTTTTCTCCTCAAACAGCACCAGCAGCGTATAGTCATGATCTGCGGTGAACAGGATCCGGATGCCGGCCTGTTCCTCGGACATCTGCTGCAGCTTATCGATTGTGATATCCCCATCATGCAGCTTGCCGCACAGATCATCCGCGATGCCCATAGCTTTGTAAATCGTATTCTGGCATAGCCCGCACTTATGCATGGCTATTGCCATCACAGAGTAAAAAACACCAAAGTACAAATGTTCGAAGCTATCCCGCATCTCCGCTTCCGCCTTCTCCAGATGCCGCTTAAGGTTATCCTTTTCTTCAAAAAATATCTGTTCTTTGAGATTGCTTATATTACCTTTTCCGGCTCGCCTTGCCGCCCTGTTCAGTTTGCTGCTCATTTTCTTCTCCCTCTAATTCTTCGCTATTCGCCGCAACGCACAGGGCTGACACCATTATGCCCGTACACGCTCCGATAAATGCCTCAATTACTAATCCACTTATAAAATCCATATGTTCTCACCTTTCCCTGGCAATTCCGTTAATCTCGTCCAATATTGTTTTATCCCATCAAATATTTGTGTATATTTGTGTATTTTCTGTTGACATATTACACAATGTTGTGTATATTTAATTGGAAAGGAGATAAAGATGACACCCCATGACAAAGCAATCAAAGCATTACAAGATGCCGGTTATGAGCTGATACGGCACGGCAGTAACCATGATCAGTATCGAAATTCAAAAATCAGAAAAACCATTCCGCTGAAACGACATGATTTTGATGAAGATGATCTTCGATACATCAAAAAAGAAATCAAACACAATCAGGAGAGCTGAAAGACTCTCCTCCTTGAAAGGAGGATTTTGTATGAAATATATCTATACAGCAACCTTTATCCCGTCTGATGATGGTAAGAAATTCTATGCACGCGTTCCTGATCTTCCTGGATGCATTACAACCGGCAGCTGCCTGAGTGATGCCATTAAACAAATCACCGATGCTGCGAGCGGATGGCTTGTTGTGGCCGAAGATAACAACGATCCCATTGCTTCTCCAACTCCTCAGAGTTTGCTTGATGTTCCGGAGGGTGCTATTAAATCTCTGATTGAGATCGATACAATTAAGTACCGCGCTCAGACCGATACCCGTGCCGTTCGCAAGAACGTTTCTCTTCCGGCATGGATGGCTGCCATGGCGGACCAGCGCAAGATCAACTGCTCTCAGGTTCTCCAGGAAGGATTGCTTCAGCGTCTTGGGTGATCCATTTTTATCGCCTTAACTATACCGTGGCAAGCGCCCCGGTATAGTTGTTTTTTAATCCTCTTCGTCTACCCCGTCCGGTATGTTCATAAATCCGTCATCTGCCGGCTGTTCCGGCTGCCCACTTTCCCGCGCTTCTGTCTGCTGCCTGCTATCCTGCTGCCCGGATCCGTTTGTCTGCTGCGAAGCCCTGCTTTCCGCAAATTCCTGCTCATCGGCAATAATATCCGTCGTATATACTTTCTGGCCTTCCCTGTTTGTATAGCTTCCAGTCTGCAGATGTCCGCATACAATAATTTTCGTGCCTTTATGCAGATATCTCTCTGCGAATTCTCCGCCTTGTCCAAATGCTATGATTGATGGAAAATCCGCGGTCTTGCTGCCAGTCTGCCTCATCACGCCGTATCCTGCGATCCACAGCAAGCGTATATCTGGCAATGACCATATCATCCCCGTTTTCCTTCTTTGCGTGCCGGATGTCCGGCTCCCTTGTCAGCCTGCCCATAAGTATTACTTTGTTCATGTCTCTTTCCTCCAGATAATTCTCCCCGAATAGCGTTATAAAATTTTTATCCGGGTAATGTCTTTCAAACGCCTGCTGCCCGATCTGGCATAACAGTTCCTTTATTTGCGCATTTTTATGTACCGCTTCCGGTCCCTCCCTGTGATGAAACAGGCACAGCTTTACTTTCAGGCCGTACTTTTCCGATAATTTCCTGTTTGCTGTTCCAAAGAAAATATGATGCTCCTCTGTGTATTTTCTGCCACAGTCAGAATTATGCCGAATTCAGGATAAAACCGACCAGGGATCTGTTTACGCATCAAAAGCGTTTAATGATCTTCTGCCTATGTATGTCAACCGCTCCATGTCGCGTGCTGGAACACCTACAGATAACGCAGCGATGGAATCCATCAATGGCTGGATTAAAGCAGAGCTTTTTATGGATTTCCATGTTACCGGTGATAAGCCGGTAGAACGGGAAATCGATGAATATATCATCTTTTTCAATGAGCAGAGACCTGCATACTCACTTGATTACATGACTCCAAAGCAGTTCAGGGAAGCTCATGCTGCCTGATCTGCTCAAAGATCCGGAGCCGGAGGCAGTAATCAGATACCGCCGAAGGCGGCTTGCCTTTGGCATCTAACCGGAAAGAATCGCTACAATAGAAATACGACGATGCTTGTATAAAATAATCTGCTCATGAGTCCATCACCATCGGCGATAACTGTCCAGCGATTCTTGGAGTGATGTCAAAGGTATCGTCTGGATTGAATAACTATCAAAATCAAGTGACCGAAAAAAGTAATTTCGTGTCCAAAATATGTTGACTACTGCAGGACAAGCTGAAACCCATGAAATGTCAGCCAGTGAGGGAAAAAGATAGATATAAATACCTGGAACATGATGAAATCACGAAACTATTTGACGGGATGAAAAATGAAAAATGGAAGCTGCTATCTGAATTTCTGATCCTGTCGGGCTTGCGGATCGGTGAAGCCATCGCATTGAATGATGATGACGTGGATATGACAAATAAGGTCATACACATCACAAAAACCTATGCACCAGCCATAAAGGCGATATCGTCCACTAAAACACAGATGTCCTGCCGGGATGTTTATATGCAGCCGGAATTATATGATTGCTGTCACCGAATCAAAATTTACATTAAGCGGGAACAGATGATCTTTGCGTACCGATCGGACATCTTCATTCCCAATGTAAACACAGGAAGTTATATACCGTATAACACCTTTGAATATTATGTCAGAAGAAACACGGAACGTCTTATCGGGCGCAGGCTCACGTCTCACGCATTCCGTCATACGCATGTGGCTATGCTGGCAGAAAACAGTGTCTCCCTGGACACGATCATGCGCCGGGTCGGCCATGCGGACAGCCGTACCACCAAAGATATTTACATGCACGTGACGAAGAATATGAAATGGCAGGACGCGCAGCAGATCAGCATCGTCAAGATTATAAATAATTAAATATCGTGCATATACCGTGCATGGAAAAATAGAAAAAGCCCCAGACCCACGTATTTACGCTGGTTCTGAGGCTCTCTATGTAATCCCCCACGGATTATACGAAAACATATTACGAGATCAGTATTCCTGTTTTTCCATGTATTTCATATACTTGACGACCATCAGTGCAATCTTGAAGGTAATGGCATCGTCAAATACTCTCAGATCCAGCCCGGTTGATTTCTGAAGCTTGTCCAGTCGGTACACCAGGGTGTTCCTGTGAATGTACAGCTGACGCGATGTTTCGGATACGTTCAGGTTGTTATCAAAGAATTTATTGATGGTTGTCAGGGTTTCCTCATCGAAGGTATCCGGAGATTTATCTCCGAAAACTTCCCTGATAAACATCTTGCACAGCGGGATGGGCAGCTGGTAGATCAGGCGTCCGATCCCGAGGGAACTGTAGGCAATGACCTGGCGTTCCTCAAAGAATATCCTTCCGACATCGAGCGCCATCCGGGCTTCCTTGTAGGAGCGGGATACATCCTTGATTTCACTGACAATGGTTCCGTAGGCAATCAGAGCGCCGGCCCGCCGGTCATCCGGAAGAACTTCCAGAATGCTGTGAGCCAGAACATCCATCTGCGGATAGTCGTCCCCCTCTTCCAGTTCCTTGACAACGATAATACTCTTCTCATCGACGGCGGTAATGAAATCATTGTTTTTTCCTGTGAACAGGCTCCGAACCAGTTCAATACTGCTGCTTTCCTTTTCATGCTCAATCTCCAGGATAAAAACAATCCGGCGCGCTTCCGTGTCAATATGAAGCTTTTTCGCACGATTGTAAATATCCACGAGCAAGAGGTTGTCCAGCAGAAGGTTCTTGATGAAATTATCCTTGTCAAACCTTTCCTTGTACGCCGTCAGCAGGCTTTGCAGCTGAAAGGCAGCCATTTTCCCGATCAGATAGACATCATCACTTTTACCGCTGACAACCAGCACATATTCCAGCTGATTTTCATCCATAACCTTGAAGAACTGATACCCGCTGATCACCTGGCTGTCCGCCGGCGACCCGACAAAGCTGAGAACGGAATCCCGAAACTGTTCGGCATTTTCAAAAGTGGAGGCAAGAAGAATTCCATCCATATCCATAATACACAGATCAACTCTGCTGATATTTTTAATTCCATCCAGTGTGGACTGCAAGATCTGATTCGATATCAAAGTGGGTTCCCTCCCGTAATAGTGCGACATGCTGTTTGTATTATTCTAATATATTTCCTATATAAAATCAAATAGTTTTGTCTATTCTGCACTACATTTTATTAATTTCTATCCATCTTTTATGGGCAAATGGGCAATCAAAGAAGGTCTTCTCCCCGGGCATGCGTTTCTTTCCGGAAGTTTTATCCGCCGATCCCTTCGGTTTCCTCCCTGGATACGTTCAGATATACATCTTCCCTTTTATGGAACCCGCTGTCAATAACGACTTCATCCATGTTTTCCCTTGTCACCGCCGTCGGCGCAATCGAATAATAGGGCACATCGCCCGTTCCGTCGCTGATGGTTTCAGAAACACAGCGCACGCCTTTCCGGTCACTGATGTTTTCACCGCGGGCGAGCATCACGGCCAGTTGGGCCGCTGCGCGTGCCTCCTCCTCCACCGGCTTGTAGACCGTCATGGTCTGCGTGCCTTCGACGATTCTCTGGCAGGCCGCCAGATCCGCGTCCTGCGCTACCACCGGTATTTTCCCTGCCAGCCGCTGCTCGGAAAGGGCGCGGACTGTCTGTCCGGCAATATCGTCATTGCCGCAGATGATTCCGTCCGGAACTCCGGCTTCTTCTATTCCTTCCTGTACGGCTGAAAAAGCCAGCTCTGCCTTCCAGTTTTCGCAGTAAGTTGAATAGACAATGCGGATTCCGGACCCCTCCAGAATTTCGTCGACTCCGTCGGCCACCATGGCCACATTCGGGTCCGTGTCAGCGCCCTTGATGAAAAAGATGTTTCCGCCCTCCGGCAGCTGTTCCCGGATTGTCCCGGCCATTTCCCGTCCGACCTGGGTATTGTCAATAGAGACATACAGCTGCGTCCCTGCATTCTCAATCAGCCGGTCATAGCTGATGACCGGAATGCCGGCCTTCTGCGCCTCCTTCACTACATCCACCAGCGCCGAACCATCAATGGCAACAATCGCCAGCACATCCACCTTTTTATCAATCAGGTATTTGATCTGCGATACCTGCTCGTCCACATCTCCGTTCGCATTCTGAACATTTACCTGAGCTCCCAGTTCCTGTGCCATGGATACGAAAGCATCGCGGTCGCGGATCCAGCGCTCAATGACAAAGCTGTCAAAGGAAAAGCCGATGGTTATCCTGTTTTCGGATGATTCCGCGTTTACCTGCTCCGGTGCTTTTTGCGTTCGGCAGCCGGACAGGCAGAAAAGGCATCCGGTCAGGCAGCAGATGATCAGGATCAGCCGGATATAGTTTACTTTCATACGCTCATTTCCTCTCTGTACTCCCGGGGTGTCTTATCTGTCTGTTTCTTAAAAATCCGGCTGAAATAATTCGAATCCCGGTATCCAACCTTCGTGCTGATCTCACTGATGGAAAGCGAGCGGCCGGCAAGCAGCTGCTTTGCTTTTTCAATGCGGATCCGCGTCAGATAATCAATAAAGTTTTCGCCGGCCTCCTCCTTAAACAGCTTGCTGAAATAGTATGGGCTGATGTTCACTTCTCTCGATACCTCATCCAGCGATATTTCATCCATATAGTGTTCCTGAATATAGGCTTTCGCCCGGCTCACCACACTCTGGGACTGATCCTGTTTTTTATTGGCAATACTCCGGCTGACGGATGCCATCTTCTCCAGGAACCACAGTCGAAGTTTTTCCGGATCCTCCAGGGCCAGAACATCCGACAGATAATCCTTGCGCAGGTCAAAGCTGTAATTCAGGGCTCCGTCTTTGAAACCCTGTGTCTCCGCCCGCAGAACATACTCCAGAATTTTCAGACGGATATTGTTCATACTGTCCGGGTGGCGGTCAAGCATCCAGTCATAAAACCGGTTGCACTCTTCCGTCATTTCCTCTGTTCTTCCCTGATCCAGCAGCTCGAAAATATGGTTCTCGGAATTGACGGGAAAATCATCCTCATACACCCCCCGCTGACTGATATCGTCGGTATGAATAACCTTGCTTTCACTTTCCTGCAGAGCCAGCGACGCTTCCTGGTAGGAAGTAAATACGCTTTTTATGCTGCATACGCGTCCGATTCCGGCGCGGAACCTGATGCCCAGTTTCTCCTCCAGCCGGTCCACAAGGCTGCTGACCGTCCCGATCACGTGAATTCTTTCTTCATATTCCATGCGCTCCTTCGGACAGGGAACGATAAGGACAATCCGGTTGGAAATAGGTTCCCCGATGCAGCAGCGCAGATACGATTTGACAATGGCGCGGACCTGAGGGAAAAACGACTGCGCCTGTACGTCCGTCTTTACGGCGCGCCGGACTTCTCCATGAGCGTTCTCCATGCCAAAGGCCAGAAGAATGACAAAGGCATTCTCCTCTGTAATGTCAAGAAGCTGACGGTAATAATCATAGTCTGTCTGCGCATTCTGCATCAGGATGCTGCCGACAAAACCATTCTCAACAACCGGAATGACCGTCTCCAGTTTTTCCTGAACCTTCAGCTGATCGCTGAGCCGTTTTCGGCGCTCCTCCACCTTATGGATGGCATCGCTGACCGTGCTGATCACAACGCTCCTGGATACCGGCTTCATCATATATTTCTCTACGCCCTGCGCGATCGCTTCCTTGGCGTAATCAAATTTGTCATACGCGGAAATAACATAAAAAAGCGATGCGCTGTTGAATTTCCGGATCTCCCTCATGGCATCCAGACCATTAATTCCTGGCATCTGAATATCCATAAATACGATATCCGGATGAACCAGTTCCGCCTGTTCGATCGCCGCACGGCCGGACCGGACGGCGGTAACCTCGCAGGTATCCGAAAAATTCTGCTCAATGATCCGTTTCAGCGACTCAACCATAATCCCTTCGTCATCAGCTATCAGAATTCGATACATGCTCTCCTACTCCTTCTCCTTGTTCTCTTCCCTTCCCGCCGGAATCAGGATGGATACTTCCGTTCCCATTCCCTTCCCTTCACTCGAGATGCAAAGCAGATCCTCCTGCCCGTAAAAAAGACGCAGCCTTCGAATTACATTTACCAGCCCGATCCCGACGGAATTGCGGTTCAGGCTGTCCGCCTGTCCGGCCCCGGGCAGAAAAGCATCGGCCATACCGGAGGAGGAAGCCGGGTCCGACTCATTCGTATCCGCCGCAGCGACTTTCATTATTTCCGCAATCTGGGACTGGGTCATGCCGGCTCCGTTATCCGCAACCGTAATCTGGATGAACGGATCGGCAGTCTCCGCCGTCAGCGTAATCTTTCCCCTTCCCATCCGGTCGTGAATTCCGTGTGTAACCGAATTTTCCACCAGCGGCTGCAGGCAAAGCGTCGGAATCTGCACATTTTCAAGGCCGGGCTCGATCCTTTTTTCATAGGCGATATCCCCCATGAACCGCACGTTCAGAATGTAAATATAGTTATCGACAGCCTCCGTCTCCTCGCCAATCGTGGAGACCCCGCCCGTCTTTTTTACATTGTACCGGTAGAAATCTGACATGCGCTGCAGAAAAATACCGGTCTGCTCCGCATCCTCCATCGCCGCCAGCTGTGCGCCCGCATTCAGGGAATTAAACAGAAAATGCGGATTGATCTGTGCCTGCAGGTATTTCAGCTGCGCTTCCTTCAGGTTTGCCTCCATGGATAGTTCATGTTCCTTCAGGGCCGCCTGACGGGCCAGCCCTTCCTTCACCGCCGCGATATACGCCCGTATGCTTTCCAGCATCTTGGAAAAGGCTGCCGTCACAATGCCGATCTCATCGTTTCGCCTGGATACAGGCACCTCCACATCCATGTTCCCGTTGGCAACCAGTGTGGCTGTATCCGCCAGCGTCTGCAGCGGGTGGATCATTTCACGGATGAGGATCATGGCCGTCAGCAGCGCCATAATGAAAATAAGAACGATAATCAGAATGCTGATCCATTCCAGAACCTGGATTGTCGACAGCAATGTCTGATAATTTTCAGAGTTGACGTCAAACTGGCTGCTGTCCAGCTCATAGATATAGTAATTGATAAAATGATACAGCTCCCTGTCCTCATCAAACAACGTCCGATAGCTTTCTACATTGCGTCCGCGTTTTGCCTGAATCGTTTCATCCGTCTTCTTCAGGTACGACAGCGACATGTTCCGGATGTTCTTTTCAAGCATCAGCGCCTTATTGTCGACATTCCGGTCGTTGAGCCTTTCCACCAGATCACTGTATTCCTGTGAATACCGGTAGTAGTTTTCCAGGGAAACGGTGCTTCTGGTATTCAGATATTCATACAGAGAATCCTCCACCTTTTTCAGTGTGTCCGAAATATCGCTCAGCTGAACGTTGCTGGAATAAACGGTATCCACCTTCTGAACCATGCTGCTCATCTGCTGATACAGAAACAGATTTACGAACACCATAATCCCCATCATCAGGGCCATCACCAGAAACAGGCGGAACTGGATCGAATTTTTACTGATTAATTTTATGTTTTTCTTCATTTCCCGTCCTCCCCGCCGGTATCTTCGGTCTTCGTCAGATACTGATCCACATTCCGGCGGGTGATCATCTTTCCGGACACCGGGAAAAATTCGGATACCCGTCCTTCGGAAAGGTAACCATCCAGCGCCTGTACAGCGCTGCTTCCGGCTTCGTCCGTATCTACCTCCAGCGTGGACAAAACGATTCCTTTTTTTACTGCATCCAGAATGGTATCCGAAGCATGATAACCGATGATAGCGACATTGCCGACCTGGTTATAGTCAATCGCCGCCTGAATGGCACATTCGGTGGATACGGAATCAAGGCAGATCAGAATATCCGGCAGCTCATCGCTCAGGAATATATTCCGGACCGTTTCTTCTGTGTCAAACGGAGTATCCTGGGACACCTCCACCGGGGTTATGGTTACACGGATATCGGAAGCCCAGCTGTCGATCGTACGAACCATCTGCGTATAGGTAAGGTCAATCTGCTGTTCATCTCCTGCCTTGCGCGTCAGAACCGAAATTGTATTTTCCCCGCTCTTCAGTGCGGAAACCGCCTGCATGCCGTACAGCTGCCCGATCTGATAATTATTAAGCCCGACGAAACTGACTTTCCCCGGATCTGAAAGATCATTCATCAGCAGAACCACGGGAATATCTGCCCCGCACGCGGTATCCAGCAATTCCTTCCGCATCTTGTCATCCGCCACATCCAGAATAATCCCATCCGGCTGTGCCGCTGCCGCGATCGTCATTTCATCTTCCAGATTAAAGTCAACCATGGAATCGTATCCGACCCACTGAAGAACATCGCCGTTTTGATGGGCTTCCTCCACTCCGCTTTTATAAATCGATCTCAGGAAGGCGGACGGATCATCGGTGATCAGCATATAATTTCTGTCATATGTCTCCTCGTCTCCGCCCTGCTGCATAATGGCGGAAAGTCTGTGTGCACTGTACAGGAGCATAATGCAAAGAAGCAGGGTAATGAGAGCAGCACAGAGAGCCGCAGCAATTCCGGTCTTTTTCATAACAGCCTCAGCCTCGTTATCAGACAAACATCCCGATTGAAAACGGGCGCCGCCGGGCGCACCGTAAAAAATAAAGCTGCCGCACGTTACGTACGACAGCTTTATTTTATCACATATTATGACTGTTTCGACATCAAAACTTATTTGCCAAGCTGGCAGTCGTTGTTGCCGGACTGTGAGGTGAACATCTCAAGCATGTTGACCGGGTCGTCATAATCAGCCAGCCAGCCTTCACGGGCAACGTCGAAGTTGCCGTTCTTACGGTCGTTCAGGAATGTCTGCCAGTCTTCCACGGAAATTTCCATGCTGATACCGATCACAGATACATCCTGCTGGATAGCCTGTGCGATCGCCTCATGGCCGGTTCCCTCGTTGGTCAGATAGTTGATGGTCAGCGGAGTATCTGCGGAAAGCATGTTGTTATCATCGAATTCATAACCTGCGTCCTTCAGAAGTTCTACAGCCTTGTCAACATCTACCTTGTTCTCATAGTAGCCCACAGCATCCTCTACCGGATAGGTATAAGCGTCATCGTTTGCCTTGAACTGGCCGCCGTGGCCGTCGCTCATACCGGACGGGATGAAGGAGGTAGCTACTTCCTGATCGGTCTGTCCGATGGTATCCACAATATACTGGCGGTCAATCAGATAACTGATTGCCTTGCGGACATTCGCAGCCTGCTCCGGTGTCTTTCCTTCGAACATGTCAGAATTAACATTGAAGGCCACATAGTAGGTTCCAAGGTTCGGAATGACATGGAAATCCTCGGTGTTTTCCCAGTTTGCAATCTCATCGTTCGGAACCGTATCCGCATAATCAATGTCGCCTGCCTGATAAGCTGCTACGATGGCGGTATCATCAGCGGAAAGCATGAAGTCAAGCTCATCAACGCTTACTTCGTCTGCGTTATAGAAGTTCGGGTTCTTTACATAAACCATGGACTCGTTGTGGTTCCATTCCTTCAGAGTGTAGGCACCGTTGGAAACGAAACCTGCTTCCATCGCCCAGGAGCCCGGGTTGGTTTCCCAGTCGGAAGCTGCCTCAACGGAAGCCTGCGGTACCGGCATGAATACCGGGAATGCCAGAAGGCTCATGATGTACGGGCATGGAGCGGTCAGTTTGAAGGTTACCGTATGATCATCCGGAGCTGCAATGTTCAGCTTCGGATTTGTTCCATCGCCGTAGCCATCAAATACAGTGAACAGATAAGAGTAGTCGGAGGCGGTCTTCGGATCGGCTGCTCTGTTCCAGGAATAGATAATATCGTTGGCTGTCAGATCCGTACCGTCGGACCATTTCAGTCCTTCCTTCATATGAACCGTGTACTCGGTACCATCCTCGGAAACCTCGGGATCGCCATCCGCCAGCGCCGGAACGATGCTTCCATCCTCAGCGGAGGTATACAGGCCTACAAAGGAGTTGGATGCCAGCGCGGCACCGTCCACGGAGCTGTTCAGCGCAGGATCCAGATGATCCGGCTCGGAAGCCAGGTTGATGTGCATAACATCAAATGCCTCTCCGTCTTTCTTGCAGTACATGAAATACTTGGTGCCGAAAACGGTAGCATAGTCGCCTGTGATGGACGGGTTCTTCAGATACAGATCATTGTAATAGTAAAGCGGAACGACAGCGCCCGTATCCATCAGCATATCCTCAGCCTGATGCATCCTGGCTTCACGGTCATCCAGATCGGTGTCCGTGTAGATTTCCTGGATCAGCTGATTGTACTCCGTCCAGTCCGGAGCCTGGGGTGTGGTTGCAGCCCCTGTTGCTGCGCCGGCTCCCTCCGTCGTTGCTTCTGCATACGCAGGAACAGCGCTCATAGCCATGGCTGCGGTCAGCAGAATAGAAATAGCCTTTTTTTTCATACGAAAGCCTCCCTGAAATAGAATATTGGGTTATATGATGTGCGGAAATCAAAACAAACTATGATTATCCGCCTCACCAGCAAAATGAATAGTTTAATTATAGCACTTTTCTGCAAAAAATGATATGAAGCATCCAAATTCGTAAAAAATTTGAAGCTGCCTCATGCATTCCAGCAGGCAACCATATGCCCGTTTCCACGGTCGGTCAGGGGCGGGCACTCCTTTTTGCAGCGGTCCGTACAATAGCGGCAGCGTGTGCGGAACGGGCAGCCGGACGGCATATGCAGCGGGCTGGGGACATCGCCCTCCAGCACGATACGCCGGCTGGCCCGTGCCTTTTTCGGATCCGGGATCGGAACGGCGGAAAGAAGCGACAGCGTGTACGGATGAATCGGATGCTCGTTCAGTTCATCCGCATCCGCGATCTCGACGATACGTCCCAGATACATAACCGCGATACGTTTTGAAATATGATGGACCACCAGCAGGTCGTGGGCGATGAACAGGTACGCCACTCCCAGCTTCTCCTGCAGTTCCTCAAACATATTAATTACCTGCGCCTGAATGGAAACATCCAGTGCGGACACCGGCTCGTCACATACGATAAACTTCGGGTTCACGGCCAGAGCGCGCGCTATTCCGATACGCTGGCGCTGACCGCCGGAAAATTCATGCGCATAGCGGGTCGCATGCTCGGCATTCAATCCCACCAGTTCCATCAGATGAAGTACCTTGTCATGGCGCTCTGCCTTTCCTGAATATAGATGATGAACATCCAGCGGTTCTCCGATGATATCCTCAACGGTCATTCTGGGATCCAGCGATGAATACGGATCCTGGAAAACCATCTGCATCTGCCTGCGAAGCGGGCCGATATTTTTAGCCGTTACCAGCTCCCCGTTAAAATAGAATTCACCGCCCGTCGGCTCGTACAGCCGAAGAAGCGTGCGGCCTACGGTTGTCTTGCCGCATCCGGACTCGCCGACCAGTCCGAGGGTCTCACCTTCCTTAATATGGAAGCTGACGCCGTCCACCGCCTTCAGCGGAATTTTCTTAAAGAAACCTGTTTTGACCGGGAAGTATTCCTTCAGCTCCCGGACATCCACCAGGTATTCGCTTTTATTTTCACTCATGTTCCTTTGCCCTCCTGCGCGGCTGTCTTTTCCTTTTCAGGCTTCAAAAGCCCTTCTTTTTCAGCTTCCTTTTTTACATTCAGCCAGCAGGAAGCATAATGTCCGTCCGGCATCTGCATCTCCGGAGGCACCTGCTCCAGGCAGATTTTCAGCGCGTTGTCGCAGCGGGTACAGAACGCACATCCCTTCGGCATACTCAGAAGGTTGATCGGTGTTCCCGCAATCGGTACCAGTTTTTCCTTCATGTTGTCTACATTCGGGATGGAGCGCAGCAGTCCTTTTGTATATTCGTGGCACGGGCGGTAAAAAATATCATCCGCCGTTCCTCTCTCGCATACTCGTCCGCCGTACATGACGATGATCTCATCGCACATGGAAGCGATGACGCCCAGGTCATGAGTTACCAGGATGATAGCCATCCCGAGCTTTTTCTGCAGGTCCTTCATCAGTTCCAGAATCTGCGCCTGGATGGTTACATCCAGCGCCGTCGTCGGCTCATCGGCGATCAGGATATCCGGTTCGCAGGCCAGGGCCATGGCAATCATAACACGCTGGCGCATACCGCCGGACAGTTCAAACGGATACTGTTTGATACGGCTCTCCGGCTCATTCACGCCGACCATCCTGAGCAGCTCAACCGAGCGGGCTGTGGCGGCATCTTTCTTTTTATATTTTTCCGTATGGAGCATCAGCGCCTCATTCAGCTGCCAGCCCACCGTAAAAACCGGGTTCAGGGAGGTCATCGGATCCTGAAAGATGATGGAGCATTTTTCACCGCGGAAAGACTCCATTTTCTTTTTATCCCATTTCAGGATATCATCGCCCCTGTACAGGATTTTCCCACCGGTTACACGTCCGGTCTCCGCCAGAATCTGCATGATAGAGTAAGCCGTAACGGATTTTCCCGAGCCGGACTCTCCTACCACGCCCAGAATTTTGCCTTTATGCAGATTAAAGGATACGCCGTTGACCGCTTTTACCTCACCTTTATCCGTGAAGAAGGATGTATGAAGATCCTGAACGGACAGAACCGGCTGTTCCTCATTCTCCTCTATTTTCTTTTTAACCTCTTCCGAAGTCATTTCTTCCATACTGAATTCCTTTCCAGTTCACTATAGCCGTTTGCCTTACTGGCGCAGTCTCGGGTCAAATGCATCTCTCATAGAATCGCCAAGCAGATTGAACGCAAGCACAATCAGAATAATCATCACCGCCGGGAATACCAGCTTCCACGGGTAGGACTGCATGCCGGAGCGCGCCGCGTTGGCAAGGGAGCCGAGGGACGGCATCGGGAGCTGAACACCCAGTCCGATGAAGGAAAGGTAGGACTCGGTGAAGATGGCGGAAGGAATTTCCTGTGCTGTCATAATGATGATAACACTGATGCAGTTCGGAATAATATGTTTGCGGATAACGCGGCCTGGTTTTGCGCCGATGGCCTGTGCCGCAAGGATATACTCATTCTGCTTGATTGTAAGGATCTGGCCGCGAACCAGACGCGCCATGCCGACCCAGTACAGAAGTCCGAATACAATGAACATGGATACCATGTTGGTTCCCAGTTTTCCGATAACAGGCACCCTGGAGAAATCCATGGTCTCCTTGAATACCACGGAAAGCAGAATAATGATCAGCAGATCCGGAAGTGAATAAATAATATCGACGATCCGCATCATGATCAGATCGACCCTGCCTCCGGCGTACCCGGAGATGGATCCGTAAACCGTACCGATAATTAAAACCATCAGGCTGGCGAAGATACCGACCAGCAGGGATACGCGGGTACCGTATACGACACGGATGAAGTAATCGCGGCACAGCTCATCGGTTCCCATGATGTGAGGGAACAGTTTTTCGCCGCTTTCTTCCATGTACTGCTTTTCCATGTCCGAAAACTGGAACGGCGACAGGTTTGCGGCGCGCTTGTCGCGCACACCGTTCACCGTAATGATTTCATCATATCCGTACGGAACTACGTGCGGAGCTATGATAATTGTTGCAATGACGATGCAGAGAATGACGATGGCAATGATGGCCAGCGGATTGCGCAGCAGTTTGCGCATTCCATCCTTGAAGAAGGTAGTGGACTCCGCCATGACATCCGCCTGCTTTTTCTCCTCATCGGTTGCTTTCTCAAATTTTGCCGGGTCAATCTGAAGAGAAAGCTTTCTCTTCTTCGGAGCCGGAATATCGTAATTTTCAGTCATTCTATCCTGATTCCTTTCCTTGAACTTTCTGACCTTTGACCTGTGCTTTCCGACGGTCATTCAAGCTTAATGCGCGGGTCGACAACCTTATAGAGAATATCACTGACGAGGTTCATGACGACCATCAGCGTTGCCAGGAAGATGGTTGTTCCCATGATCATCGTGTAATCCCGCTTGGTGATACTGTCTACAAATTTGGACCCAAGTCCGCTGATCGTAAAAATTCTCTCAACAACCAGGGAACCGGTCAGAATTGAGGCTGTCAGCGGTCCGACATACGTAATAACAGGAATCAGCGCATTCCGCAGTGTGTGAATGAAGATAACCTTGCGCGGTTTTACGCCCTTGGCTTTTGCCGTACGCACATAATCCTGTCCGAGTGCATCCAGCATGGATGTCTTGGTCAGACGGGTAATATAAGCCATGGGCGGAAGCGACAGTGCAATAACCGGGAGAACATAGCTTGGATGTGCGGTCGTCCACACCGGCACCCATCTCAGCTGAATACAGAAAATCAGCAGCAGAAAGGACCCCATGACAAAGCTCGGCATGGCCGTAAACAGGGTTACAAAGAAGATGATGACATGGTCCGGCCACTTGTTGCGGTTCAAAGCCGCCGTGCAGCCCAGAATAACGCCGAAGATCAGGGCCACGATAATGGCCATGCCTCCGATTTTGGCAGATACCTGGAAGGAACTCCAGATGGTATTCCAGATATCACGTCCGGTGGTCAGGGAAACACCGAAATCGCCGTGAAGAATATTCTTCATATAGATCCAGAACTGGACCCCGACCGGCTCATTCAGATGAAATCTTTCGTTCAGCACTTCCATGACAGCCGGCGACTTGGCCTTCTCACTGTTGAACGGTCCGCCGGGGACTGCGTTCATGGCGAAGAATGTGATCAGGCAGACCAGAAACAGAGTTGCGATCGCCAGCAGAACTCTTTTGACAATGTACTTAGACACTTTACTAATTTCTCTCCCTTCAAAAGGATTATTTCATTTATTGCCCGAATATCGCACAAAAAATGTATAAATATGATTTTAACTACCGACTCCGAAAAAGTCAATGCAAATACATATTATATGCCGTTTCGCCCGAAAATGTTATGGATTATTTATATAAAACTATAAATTATGCAAAAAATGTATAAAAATAAACCTGCCGCCGGAGCGCGGCGGCGCCTGAAAAAGGGGGAAATACGGTTTACGTATTTCCCCCTGCTTAAGTCTGATGCTTTCTGTATTCTAAATTTCAGAGCGAACTTACTGCGCACGCTTCTTTGAAATGATATCGAAGGCAACGGCGCCAAGAAGAACCGCGCCCTTGACAACCTTCTGCAGGTTTGCATCCCAGTTTACAAGGCTCATGCCCAGGTTGATCACACCGATCAGCGTTGCGCCGACAACCATGCCGGATACCTTGCCTTCGCCGCCGTATGCGGAAACACCGCCCACAACGCAGGATGCGATGGCATCCATTTCGTAGTTTGTGCCTGCGGTGGAATTCGCAGCCTGGAAGCGGGCAAGCACGACCCAGGTGGTAACCACCGTCAGAACGGCCATGTTCAGGTAAGCCGTAAACATAATCAGCTTCGTGTTGACGCCGGACAGGCGGGCTGCTTCCATGTTACCGCCGACCACATAGAAATGGCGTCCGATGGTCGTTTTCTCTGTGATGAAGCTGTATAGAAGAACAACAATTGCTACCCATACCAGCACGGTGGGGATACCGCCGGCCATCCCCAATTTATAGGCAACCAGAAGCACCACCGCCGCGCCGAGAACCGATTTAACCGCTACCGAGGAAGCACTGTCTGCTTCATACCCTTTTTTCAGCTTTACGGCTCTTGAACGGGTGTTGATGATAATAACAGCAGCCGCTGCAAGAATGCCGGCCACCATGCAGGGAATGTTCAGTGTACCCATCTTCGATGAGAAAAGTTTGCCGGAAAAAACCTTCAGGAATGCTTTCTGTGCGGCAACGCTGATGGATCCCGTTTTACTGTTGCCGCTGAGAATAGCGGTCCCCAGACCGCGGAATGCAAGATAACCGGCCAGGGTTGCAATCCACGGCGGAATATTGACATAAGCCACCAGATATCCGAGGACGATACCGTAGATAATGCCGGCGGCCAGCATCAGAACAATGGCTGCGCCTGCACTCATATGCCGGATCATCATAAGATAAGCGCCGAAGGCGCCGAGCAGACAGACAACAGACCCGCAGGAAAGATCGATGTTTCCGCCGGTCAGCATGCACATCAGCATGCCGCAGCCCAGGATGTAAACATACGCGTTCTGCGTAATCAGAGCATTAAAGTTCATCGGCTGGAAAATAGCGCCGCTCGTTCCAATCATAAAAAGAACATAGACCACGACCAGGACGATGATCATAAAGTGATCTTTTATCACTGTTACTACTTTCTTATTCATTTTCATCCTCCCTCCTCAGTTTTTATTCTTTTTCGAAAGAACATCTACCAGTACAGCCAGCAGAAGAACGAGCCCCTTGACCGCCTTCTGATAGTTGGCGGACATACCCATAATACTCATGCCCTGGTTGATGACACCCATCAGCGTTGCGCCGATGATGACGCCGGCGATATTGCCGACACCGCCGTAGGCGGAGGCGCCGCCAATGAAGCAGGCGCCGATGGCATCCATTTCGTAGCCCTGTCCGAAGGTCGGCTGCGCACTGGTGGCACGGGCTACCGTCAGAATGCCGGCCAGACCGGCCATCAGGCCCATGTTTGCGTAAGCGATGAAATAGACCAGCTTTGTATTGACGCCGGAAAGTCTTGTGGCCTTCTCATTGCCGCCGACGGCATAGAAATAACGGCCGATGGCGGTATATCTTGTGACATAGCTGTAAGCCAGAAGCACCAGGGCGATCCAGATCAGCACGGTCGGAATTCCCTTGTAGCTGGCCAGTTTGTATGTGATCCACAGAATCAGGGCACTGACGATGATCAGTTTAGCAGCTTCCGCACCCTTGTTTTCGGTTGAGACACCCTTTTTCGTACGTTCCATCCAGCTGCGCAGCGAAAGAACCACATACAGAAGCACAATGATCCCGCCTGCCACCATACAGGTCCTGTTCAGTCCGCTTCCTCCCAGAAAATCCGGAATATAGCAGTCGGCGCCGCCGCCGAATACTCTCAGGAAGGCTTCATTGTTAATACCTACCGCATACCCCTGCAGTACCACGTTGGAAAGGCCGCGGAAGGCATACATTCCGGCAAGCGTCGCAATAAACGGAGGAACCGAGACCCAGGCAATCCAGAAGCCCTGGAACGCGCCGATGGCAAGGCCCACCAGAAGCATTACAAGAACGGCTGCTCCGGCCGGTATTCCCTTCTGCAGCATAACGCCGCCGATGGCGCCGGTAAAGCAGACAACCGATCCTGCCGCCAGATCAATATTGCCTCCGGTCAGAATGCACAGCAGCATACCTGCGGCCAGAACGAATACATAGCCGTTCTGGGAAATGAGGTTATTGATATTCTGTGCGTAAAGTATTTTTCCCCCGGTGGTGATCGAAAACAGGATGATCACTGCAAGAAGCGCAATGCCCATCATATTCTTTTTTGCGAAATTACCTACTGTCGTTTTCATCATCAATCCCCCCTCCCGGACTTCAGGATCATAGCCATGGTATTTTCCTGTGTGGCTTCGGAAGACTTCATCTCACCTACCAGCCTGGATGCGTTCATAATGTAGATGCGATCGCTCATAGCCAGTACTTCCGGAAGTTCCGAGGAAATCATGATGACCGATTTTCCTGCTTTGGCAAGGTCATTAATGATGCAGTAAATCTCGTATTTGGCTCCGACATCAATACCGCGGGTCGGCTCATCGAGAATCAGGATGTCCGGTTCCGCAAACATCCATTTGGCCAGCAGTACCTTCTGCTGATTGCCGCCGGACAAATTGCCTACCAGCTGCTCAACGGTCGGAGTCTTGATGCTCAGCTTGCCGCGATACTCTTCCGCGACCTGGTATTCCTTATCCTTATCGATCACCTTTTTGGATGAAATGGTATCCAGGTTCGCCAGGGAAGTATTCACCTTAATGGACTGGGACAGGATCAGGCCGTTGCCTTTTCTGTCCTCCGTAACGTAGGCAAGCTTATGATTGATCGCATCCGTCGGCGATTTCAGCGTCACTTCCTCCCCGTTGATCTTCAAAGTGCCTCCGAGGAGTTTTCCATAAGACTGGCCGAAAATGCTCATGGCCAGCTCCGTGCGTCCGGCACCCATCAGTCCGTAAATACCTACGACCTCTCCCTTGCGTACATGGATGGAGACGTCGTCAACAACCTTGCGCTCCGGATACAGCGGGTGCTGCACCGTCCAGTGATCAACCTCCAGATTGATTTCGCCGATCGCAACTCCTTCCCTTTTCGGGAAGCGGTTGGTGATCTCCCGGCCTACCATGCCCTTGATGATTCTGTCCTCGTCCACATTGTGACCGGTATTGTCAATGGTTTCGATGGTCGAACCATCGCGAATCACCGTGATCTTATCCGCCACATAGGCAACCTCGTTCAGCTTATGTGTGATGATAATCATGGTCATGCCGTTCTTCTTGAACTGAAGCATCAGATCCAGCAGAGCCTTGGAATCTTCCTCGTTCAGTGAAGAGGTCGGCTCATCAAGGATCAGAAGCTTTGCCTGCTTTGCCAGAGCCTTTGCGATCTCGACCAGCTGCTGTTTTCCGGTTCCGATCTCCTTCACCTTTACCTTGGATGACTCTGTCAGGCCTACCATTTTTAAGTATTTATCTGCTTCCGCATACGTGGTATTCCAGTCAATATGCGATTTTCTTCCGCGTTCATTACCGAGGTACATGTTTTCACCGATGGACATTTCCGGTACAAGCGCCAGTTCCTGATGTATAATAACAATCCCCCTGGCTTCGCTGTCCCTGATGGTATGAAACTTACATACCTCTCCGTTATATATAATATCGCCTGTATATGTCCCGAACGGATAAATGCCGGACAGAACGTTCATCAGCGTTGATTTTCCGGCTCCGTTCTCGCCTACAAGGGCGTGAATTTCCCCTTCCTCTACCTGCAGATTTACGTTGTCAAGCGCTTTAACTCCCGGGAACTCTTTGGTGATATTCTTCATTTCCAACAGTATCCTGGCCAAATGATTTCCCTCCTTCTGATTGTTTTCTGCTTTCTGTGTTCTGTACTTTCTATGGAAAAAAACTTTGAATTAGCAGGAAAAAACTTTTTCTGATGCAAGAAACAGGCGGGCAATTACGCCCGCCTGAAGCGTTTTCAGGAAACACCTTTCTGTTTCTTTAGACTGAAAGCTACTAATTATTCTGTTGCGCCTTCCGTAGCAGCTTCACCGGAAATCCCCAGCTGATCTGCTGTGTAATATCCGGAGTCAATCAGCAGTTCCTTGTAATTGTTGATATCAGCAAATACCGGCTCGCAAAGGAAGGACGGAACGGTGATCACGTTGTTGTTGTAGGTTTCCGTATCGTTAACGTCAACATCTTCTCCATTGATGATCTGGCCAACCATCTTAACAACCTGGGATGCCAGGGTACGGGTATCCTTGAATACGGACATAGACTGCTTTCCTGCAATCATGTTCTTCGTGTTCTCGATATCGCAGTCCTGACCGGTAACGATCGGATAGGTTCCCTTGTAGTTGGCTTCCAGAGCGTTCTCAACGCCCAGTGCCGTAGAGTCGTTGGAGCAAAGCCATGCATCTACGTTCGTTCCATCCGAATAGTTGGAAGAAAGAATGTTCTCAGCTCTGGACTGAGCTGTCTCTGTAGCCCAGGTCGGAGTAGCGCAGTCTTCAAATGCTGTCTGGCCGGACGGAACTACCAGTTTTCCGCTGTCAATATACGGCTGCAGAACGTCCATGGCGCCCTGATAGAAGAATCCGGCGTTGTTGTCGCCCGGGTCACCGGCGGTAATTTCCAGGTTGAACGGACCGTCCGCGTTCTCAAGATCAAGAGTATCAACAATATACTGTCCCTGTACCGTACCTACTTTGTAGTTATCAAAGGTTGCATAGTAGGAAACTGCGTCGGAGTCCATCAGCAGGCGGTCATAAGCGATCACCGGGATGTCATTCTCTTTGGCCATATCCAGTGCTTCACCGAGGGAAGACCCTTCGATTGCTGCGATAACCAGCACATCATCGCCCTGGCTGATCATGTTTTCAACCTGGGAAAGCTGTGTCTGAACATCGTTGGAAGCATACTGAAGGTCAACCGTGTATCCTGCCGCTTCCAGTTCCTTCTGCATGTTGTCGCCGTCCTGGTTCCATCTCTGCAGATCCTTTGTCGGCATAGATACACCGACGGTCTCAGCCATTGCTGCCGAGCTCAGTGCCATTGTTGCTCCGAGAACTGTTGCTGTTAATAAAACCTTTTTGTTCATGATTCCCTCCTCTTATTTTTGGATGCATGCCCGATTGCATATGTGCATCTTTTCTGTTGTGATCATGATAGCACATTCCTCTATTATGTAAAATAGATAAATTTAGTCATTATCTGTCCGATTTTGTCAACAAAACAGAAATGCACACCGGAAAATCTGGACTTTTTTGTCGTCAGCATCCTTTTATAGCATTTTTTCGTTAAAGATACGGCCGGCGGCTGTATGCTGCGAATCCCCGTATAAAAAAGGAGTGCGGACGTGAAGTCCGCACTCCCGGGCAGTTCTGAGCGCTGTCTCATTGAAGTTTTCAAACAGAAGAATGAACAAAAGAACGGTTATTTTTTCTGAACATATTTCAGGCAGTCCAGCGTTACAGCCGTAAGAATAATGATACCTTCAAATACGAACTGGAGGTTCGTATCGATGCCCAGAATCGTCAGGGAATACGTCAGCGCAGTAAAGATAAGCACACCGACAACGACACCTGAAATTTTACCAATACCGCCGGTAAAGGAAACGCCGCCGACAACGCAGGCCGCGATTGCATCCATATCCCAGCCCTGACCGTAAGCAGCCGAGCCGGAGCCTACCATACGTGCACATTCAAGCCATGCGCCGAATGCATAAAGCACACCGGCCATCATAAACGCCCGAAGTGTAATCCAGAACACAGAAATACCTGAGACCGTAGCTGCCTCCGGATTGCCGCCTACGGCATAGAGATTCTTTCCGAACGTTGTCTTATTCCAGATAAACCATACGATGGCAATCGCTGCGACAGCCCACAGAATAATCATCGGGAAATTTCCAAACTTCGGAATAATCATCTTCGGAATAGACGGATCAATGGCTCCGAAGGAAACACCCTTGGTGGCATAGGTTACCAGTCCGAATATAATCAGCATGTTTGACATGGTTGATATGAACGGATGCATTTTGAACTTCGCAGTAAAGAAACCTGCCAGCGAGGTAAACATAACGGTCAGAACGATGCATGTCACAAGCGCAAGGATGACTCTCAGTCCAACCGGCTGATTGCTGAAGTCAAAGACATGGCCGAAAACCGCTCCGGTATTTGGGCCGTTGTGCATGATGATGGTCGCTGTTGTCATGCACATACCAACAATTCTTCCGATGGAAAGGTCGGTACCGGTCAGCAAAATCAATCCTGCAACTCCGAGGGCGAAGAACATGCGCGGCGACGCCTGCTGCAGTATGTTCAGAATATTATTTAACGTAAGCAGATGCTGTCCCGGTTTGAGAATCGGTGTAATCACGCACAGGATCGCAAAAATGATTAAGATAACGATGTAAAGACCATTGCGCAGGAAAAACTGTTTCCTGTTGAAGGTATATCTGTAATTTTCTCTCTTCTGTGCCTGATTCTGTGCAAAGGTAAATCTGGAATTGCGCAGGAGGTCGATCATGTGATATTTGTTCACAAAAGCTTCATGCTGCTTCGCTTTTATATCCGCGACTTCCTGGTCGTAGGACATCTTTGCGTCAAACAGGCGGTTCTTCTGAACATATTTTTCTTCTTTTATTTCTTCCTTGTTCGTAAGTTTGGCAAGATCCGCCTTATGAGTACTGTTCAGCTGCGCCACCCGGGCATCATATTTCTTTTTTGCCTCCTGAAGTTCGGCTGCACAGCTGGCCTTGACCTTATCCAGATACTCGCTGTCATAATGCTTATTCAGATAGCTCTCAGCCTCGGACACCAGCGATCTGACTTTGTCCCTGTTATCGGCTTCAACTTTCCTGGCCTTTGCCAGATCCGGCTGGATCTTGTCCAGTTCCGCCTTCTTTTCACTCTTTGTCAGCGAACCGTCATGCTTAATTCGTTCGATATCATCCTGAAAAATCGAAACCTTGTTTTCTCCGTCAGCGCGAGCTTCATCGATCTGTGCCTGAATTTTTGCGACATGATCCTCGATCGGCTTCAGAAGTTTTTCAGCCTCATCCGCTGAAAGAATAGTGTTTGCCATCTTCTTTTCCCTTTCTTCGATAGATTACAGATATTTAGCGCTCAGGCGAAGCAATTCGTCCTGCGTTGTGTCCTTCGTATTGACAATCCCGGAAAGATATCCGTTGGACATAACCCCGATTCTGTTCGTGATGCCCAGGATCTCCGGCATCTCCGACGATACAACAATCACTGTCTTGCCTGCCTTTGCCATCTGTATAATCAGCTCGTAAATTTCATATTTAGCGCCGACGTCTATGCCTCTCGTAGGCTCATCCATCATGAAGACGTCCGGGCTTCGCTCCAGCCATCTTCCGAAGATTACCTTCTGCTGATTTCCGCCGGAGAGTGCACTGATCAGATCATCCGGTCCCATGCACTTGGTATGCATGGTTTTTATCTCCTTCGAGGTTGCCCGGATCATCTTGGCATCCGACAGAGCGGCTCCCTGTTTGTAGTGATCCGTATACCCGATCGTTGTGTTAAAGGTCAGATCGCCCTTTAAGAACAGCCCATTCGCCTTTCTTTCCTCCGTGATCAGAGCAAATCCATGATCAATGGCCTCCCGGGCACTGTTGAAATTCATAAGGCGCCCGTTAAAGTAAACCCGGCCTGCTGCTCTGGTACGCACACCGAAGATGGTCTCCAGAAGTTCCGTTCTTCCCGCGCCCACCAGTCCGTACAGCCCGAAGATTTCTCCTTTTCTTACATCAAAGGTAATATCATGCAGATGAGGGTTGAACTTGGTCGACAGGCCCTGAATGGACAGTGCCACCTCTCCCGGTACATTATCAACCTTCGGAAAACGGTTGTCCAGTGAACGGCCGACCATAGCCGCGATCAGCTCGTTCATATTGGTATCCTTCACCGGTTTCGTCATTACCATGTCGCCGTCCCGCATCACGGAGACATCATCGCAAATCTCAAAAATTTCATCCATCTTATGAGAAATATAGATCATGGAGATGCCCTTATTGCGGAGCATATTCATCATATCAAACAATTTTCTGACTTCACGTACTGTCAATGAAGAGGATGGCTCGTCCAGCACGATCAGTTTCGCATTATAGGAGATCGCCTTGGCAATCTCGCACATCTGTCTCTGTGAAACCGACATATTGCGCATAGGCTGTGTCAGATTGACGGTCATTCCAAGACCGCGGAAAAGCTCCGCCGCCTGTTTTTTCATTTTCCCTTCGTCAACAACACCGCCCTTCACAGGGTATCTGCCGAGAAACAGATTATCCGTTACACTTCTTTCAAGGCACTGGTTTAATTCCTGGTGAACCATGGCCACACCATTTTCCAGCGCGTCCTTCGGTCCGGAAAAATTTACTTCCTTTCCATCCAGAAAAATCGTGCCTTCATCTTTCTGGTAGGTACCGAAAAGGCACTTCATCATCGTAGATTTGCCGGCTCCGTTTTCTCCCATCAGCCCCATAACGGTTCCGCGCCGGACATCCATATTAATATGGTCCAGAACCCTGTTGCGGCCGAAGGACTTGCACATACCGCGAATCGACAAAACGATGTCATCTTTCTGATCCGTCATCCGTCTTACTCCCTATCCATCACAAATTACACCGTCCGGTAACTGAGTATATCCGGTGAAATAATATTCATTCCGGATACAATCAGAATTATTTCCAAATTTAACAATAAGGGAGAATTGCTTCCCCCCTGTCATAAGCCCGCCTGTTTGCCCGAAATAAAACTCATTCTAATGGCATTGCGTCCGGTGCAGCCGCACCGGACGCAATGGCGGCAGGCAATTTATGTTGCTTTTGTTCTCAGATCTCTTTTAAGCCTGCTGACTCAATTCGTGCCAATCACTGTGACAGAATAGCTGTATAGGAAGCAGCATTATCTGTCTTAACCATATTGATTGCGAAGCCATCATACTGGCCCGGATTTCCAAGTCTGTTTGTAATGTTGGACTCGGTCTGGCCGTCTCCTGCGATGTATTCAACATTCAGATTAAGCAGATCATCATAGTTCTGAAGCAGCGGCTGATACGTAGCTCCAAGGAAGTTATCCGCGCTGTTATAGATATCAAGCCAGATATTTTTGGTCGGATATTTATCCGCATCCAGCTGGTTGGAAACGTCCGGAAGCGTCCTGGTTGCATCTGTGAAATCCTGATAATTGTCAGCGGTTACAGCAACGTTCAGAGCATAGTAGGAACGCTCTTCATCAACGTACTTGTAGGAATCAGACGGAAGGACATTGCCCGCCTCATCAGCGGTGCCGATACCGGTATCAATGTCAACGCCGTCAAGGCAGTTGCGAAGAACACGGAGTGTCAGATAAGCCTGAACATCCGTATGCTGGGAGATCGTCCCGCCGTATCCGTCCGCGATTGCTGCGACTGCATCCGAGTTAGCGTCATAGCCGAAGGTCGGAACGCCCTGGTCCTTGGACCAGCCGTTGAACATAGCCATGCCCATGCCATCATTGTTTGAAATAACAACATCAATCTGATCACCAAGAGAAGAAGCCCAGGTGCTGATTGCGTTTCCGGCGGTAGCTGCATCCCATGTAGCGCCGGCGGAGTTCTTCATTTCCTGGGAAGCAAGTTCACGGACTGTAAAGTCGCCCAGCTTGCCGTCCTGAACATCCGCTGATGAACCATCCACGTTGGTTCCGACCGGGTTCGAATCAATCTGTCCGTCAGCGCCTTCTACCGCCGTGCCAAGAGCCTTGCGGACACCTCTGGTACGTGCTACGGAATCATTATGTCCAACATCGCCGATGGCAAGAACATAACCGATAACGCCATCGCCATTGCGGTCAATGGTATCTGCATGAGCTGTGATATAATCAGCAATCATCTGGCCCTGCAGTTCAGCACCCTGGTTCGCATCAAAGCCTACATAATAGGTTTTGTCATTGAATGAAAGAGCATCCATATCCAGCTCACCGGTAGTACTGTTGGAAGGCTGTCTGTTGAACCATACGACAGGCTTATCCGCGTTTGCCACTTCGTCCGCGTTTGCTACGCAGCCCAGCGTTGCAGCCAGGGTAAATGCTGTAGCAATTGCAATCATTTTTTTCATTTTTGTTTCTCCTTTCACGCTTTAAAGATGATTGGTTTATCTCAGAAGCTGCGAAAGTGCAGCATTCTTTCGGTATCTGACGTTTATGCAAAACCGTCCTCCGGCTCTGTACCGTCCGGCTGGAACCGCGGGACTGCATCTGTGCATTTTTACTGCCGATCTCATGATAGCACACATTTTCGTGTTCGAAAATAGGTAAAATCACGCAAATGCTGTCTATTTTTGTACTAAAAACGGTCAGTTATGCAAAATATTGTCTTTCCTTCCGCACTCATTCCGGCATGTTTATTTCCGGCTTCAGCCGGTGCAGAAACGATATACCGTTGTGGTATCGTATTTTTCTCCCGCCTTCAGCAGCGGTCTGGCAAAGCCTTCCTGATTGATGGAGTTCGGATAGTACTGGGATTCCAGGCAGAACGCCATGCGCGGGCCGTATACGGCTCCGTTCTTTCCGGCCATATCCGCCGTGATGCAGTTTCCGGCATAGAACTGAACGCCCGGAAGGTCCGTGAATACTTCCATCCTGATTCCGGTTTTCGGACTGCAGGCCTCTGCGAATTTTTCTACGGCTCCTTTTTCTCTTTTCAGAACGAAATTGTGATCGTATCCCTTTACATACGTAAGCTGCTGGAAATCAGCATCAATATCCCGGCCGATCGGTTTTGCCGTGCGAAAATCCATAGGGGTTCCCTCCACCGGCGCATACTCTCCGGTAGGAATAGCCTGGTAATCACGGACCGGCGTATAATAATCCGCCTTCAGCATCAGTGTCTGGTCATTGATCAGCCCGCTGTCGTGCCCGGAAAGATTCCAGTAGGTGTGGTTGGTCATGTTGGCGACGGTATCGGCATCGCTCTTTCCTTCATAATGAATAGAAACCGATCCGTCCTCTCCCAGCGTATACGTTACGGAAACCTCAAAATTTCCGGGATAATTCTGCTCCATATCCGCATCCTTCAAAAAGAAGGTGACCAGGTTTCCCTCCGCTCTCAGTACCTTCCAGGTCCGCTTGTCGAACCCGTTCAGGCCGCTGTGAAGATTATTCTCATTGTCATTGATATCCAGCTGGTATTCACGGCCGTCAATCGTAAATCTGCCCCCGGCAATACGGTTTCCGCTTCTCCCGATCACCGCTCCGAAGAAGCAGTTGTTTTCATAGTATCCTTCCGCGCTGTCATATCCAAGCACGACATCGATCCGTTTTCCGTCTTTATCCGGAACCTTTACGCTCACAAGTGTTGCCCCGATATCAGAAACGGAAACGGTCATACCGTTTCCGTTCTCAATCGTGTACAGATGGAGCGGAGAGCCGGATTTATCTTTCCCGAAACTCTTCACTGAAACACTCATCTGTTATTCTCCTGTCTCATTATCCCTTTCCGCCGGAATCATCTTTCCTGGAACGGGTTCTCGCCTTCGTACAGAACGCCCGCCGGATGATTGTATCCGATTTCGGCAGGCTCTACTCCGATATATTTCAGAGCCTCATACAGAGCCTTTCCGCAATGATCAAACATAACGGCGCCGTGATGCGGGAAATTCTTTCCGATCAGCCAGTAACGGTAGAATCTGCCCATTTCCTTAATCGCAAATACACCGATGCCGCCAAAGCTCTTTGTTGCCACCGGAAGTACCTCACCTTCCGCTGCATAGGCACGAAGCTTGTTGTCGGCAGTGGACTGCAGACGGTAGAATGTGATCTTGCCCGGAATAATGTCGCCCTCGATCGTTCCATCGCACCAATCCTGCGGATGCGTCCTTGCCATAATTCTCTGATAGGACAGATGCGGATTGGTAAGCTTGGTGGAGCAGGTGTTTCCGCAGTGGAAGCCCATGAAGGTATCGGTGAACTTGTAATCGAAGCTGCCCCTGATGGCCTCATCGTACATGTCGTGCGGCACGGAGTTGTTGATATCCAGCAGGGTCACTTCATCCTGGCTCACGCAAAGACCGATGTATTCGGAAAGGGTTCCGTAGATGTCAACTTCGCAGCTTACCGGGATACCTTTTTTCATCAGGCGGCTGTTCACATAGCACGGTACAAATTTGAACATATCCTGGAATGCCGGCCAGCATTTTGTCGTCATGGCAACATATTTGCGATAGCCCTTATGCTCCTGTGCCCAGTCGAGAAGCGTCAGCTCATAGGCTGCCAGTTTTTTAAGCATATCACTGCTCTTCGTGTTCATTTCCTTTGCCATATCTTCGACAACTTCCGGAACTCTCTTGTCATCGATATGTTTCTGATAGGATTCGAACAGGTCCAGCTCCGATTCCTCCTCGATTTCAACGCCGAGGTTGTAGAGCTGCTTGATCGGAGCGTTGCATGCCAGGAAATTTGCCGGCCTCGGTCCGAAAGAGATAATCTTCAGATTGGCAAGACCGATGGCTACTCTTGCTACCGGCAGGAAGTCGTGAATCATATCCGCGCATTCGTCCGCATTGCCAACCGGATAGTCCGGGATATAGGCCTTCACGTTGCGAAGCGCCAGGTTGTAGCTGGCGTTCAGCATTCCGCAGTATGCGTCGCCGCGGCCGTCCAGCAGATCCTTCTGGCTCTCTTCGGCGGCTGCACAGAACATCTTTGGTCCGTCAAAGTGCTTTGCCAGCAGAGTTTCGGAAATTTCCGGTCCGAAATTTCCGAGATATACGCACAGCGCATTGCATCCCGCCTTCTTAATATCTTCCAGTGCGTTTACCATATCGATTTCGCTCTCGATGATGGTGATGGGACATTCATAGATGTCTTCTGCATCGTATTTTTTACTGTATGCTTCTACCAGCGCTTTCCTTCTCTTTAATGAAAGCTCCGCCGGGAAGCAGTCACGGCTGACGGCAACAATACCGACTTTAGCCTTTGGAATATTGTTCATTTCGGTTATCCTCCTTCATGTATATTCATCATATTGCATTGTTACTGCTATATTCAGTATAAGCCTTTGTTCATCCTGATGGAACGGGCAAGATTTTTGCATCAGGTACAAAATCTTATGATTCCTTCAGACAGAAAGGTTCTCACCGGCCAGTCCCAGCGGAGATCCCGCCGGAACGCCTTCGGGGTGTCCCAGCAGCCATTTATTGACATGGGTAAGGTGAGCATCCTCCCCCGCCGCCGGATGGGCGCTCTTCAGATCCGTGTTGGTTCCCTTTGGAAGAACAACGGCCACACGGAATCCGTCCGTTCCCGGATTGCACGGTGCATAGTGCAGTGTTGTCGCGAATACTTCCACGGCGGTTCCCTTTGGAATAAGGAAAGCTTCACATTTCGCCGTATCATAGGTCATTTCATCCGTTACGTCCGCGCGCAGCCCCAGAATAAGCACCGCGTCATCCGCCATGATATTGATCTCCGAATCCCGGTGATATTCCAGCGCATTCAGCTTTTTATTGCAGCCATTGCAGTAGCCGATCTGGATAGGCATTTCTCCGTACACCCTGGCGGAAAGCTCTGTGTACACCGGCAGAGCTTCCAGCTGCGGATCGGAGGGCACATAGACGGTTCCATCCTCCGGGCAGGGCGTTGTCTTTCGAAGTACATCCAGAAGATCCGCAGTATCCAGGCCGCGGATGACTCTTCCATATTTGCGAAATGCCGGATCGGTAATTTTCTTAATCTCCATTGAAATCATTCCTCCTCAACTCTTTATCTGCGGTACTTAGTTCTGGTGGAACAGCGGTTTCATGGCCGGATAGATCCGGATGAATTCCCGGTAGCGGTCCCGATACCGGGCCACCAGCTCCGGATCCGGTTCAACCGTATCCACCACCCGGACAATCGCCGCGGCTGCGCTCTCCACATCCTTATAAACACCGCAGGCAACCATTGCCAGCATGGCGCCGCCCATGGATGGCCCTTCCTCGCAGGCCGGAACATCCACTTTAATGCCAAGTACGTTGGCAACGATTTTTCTCCACAGCGGGCTCTTCGCGCCGCCGCCCACAATCTTCGTGCGGTCAATCTGAATCCCCAGAGACACAGCCACGTCGTAGCACTGTCTCATGCCGAAGGCAACACCTTCCAGAACAGCCTGGGTCATATCGGCTCTCGTCGTATCCATCGTCATGCCGATGAAGGCAGCTCTCGCCAGCGCATCATTCAGCGGGCTGCGCTCGCCCATCAGATAGGGCAGGAAGAATACATGATTTTCGCCCAGTTTCTCAATCTGTTTCTGCTCGCCTGCGTAATCCTTTGTACCAATAATCTCATCCATCCACCACTTGTTGCAGGAGGCCGCGGAAAGCATGCAGCCCATCAGATGATAATGGCCATCGGCATGACAGAAGGAATGAAGCGCATTGTTCGGATCAACGCCGAATTTATCCGAAGAAATAAAGATGGTTCCGGAGGTTCCGAGAGAAATATTGCATCGCCCGTCTCCCACCGTGCCGGTGCCCACCGCGGCAGCCGCATTGTCGCCTGCGCCGGCGGCAACCTTCACGCTGCTGCCAAATCCAAGCTCATCCGCAATTTCCTTCTTCACGGTTCCGACACACTCATAGCTTTCATAAAGTCTGGGAAGCTGCTCCTCCGTAATGCCGCAGATTCTGAGCATTTCCGGTGCCCATCTGCGGTTTTTAACGTCCAGAAGCAGCATGCCGGAAGCATCGGAAAGATCCGTGCAGAACGTGCCTGTCAGGCGGTAAGCCAGATAATCCTTTGGCAGCATAATCTTTTTAATACGGGCAAAGTTTTCCGGCTCATTCGCTTTCACCCACAGAAGCTTCGGAGCGGTAAAACCGGCAAAGGCGATGTTCGCTGTATACTCCGAAAGCTTATCCTTGCCGATCACATGATTAAGATAATCCGTTTCCTTCACGGTGCGGCCATCGTTCCACAAAATAGCCGGCCGGATAACCTGATCCTTCCCGTCCAGTATCACCAGTCCGTGCATCTGTCCGCCAAAACTGATTCCGGCAACCTGCTTCGGATCTATATCCGCGGTCAGTTCCTTCAAGCCTTCGACCGACTTTTCATACCAGTCTTCCGGATTTTGCTGAGACCAGCCCGGATGCGGAAACTCAATCGGGTACTCCTTGTTCACAATTTTCGCAATGTGTCCCTTCTCGTCCATCATCAGCAGCTTGACGGCTGAAGTGCCGAGATCAATTCCAATATAATACATAATGCCACCTCACACAGTTTATACACAGTATAATTAAATAGAAACCGTATTTCTATATTAATGCTATTTGTATAATTTTACAATAAAAACATCCTGAAGGAACACATAAAAAGGCACGGTTCCTCTTGTTTTTCAGACAAGACCAAAACCGTGCCTCCCGGAAGGCTTTATTCAGTTACCCGTCACTTTTCCGTTCTCATCCCGCGGTTTCCGGTAGTTTTCTTCCTCCCGGCGGTCCTCCTCATCAATGACGTCCGCCGGCTGTTCCCCCAGCACAATCGGAAGCGCCCGGTACAAATCCTCAATGACAATATGTTTGTGGCTGCCACCGTATTCTCCGTCGGTTGTCCATGGGATTTCGATGTCCTCGCTGGACCAGAACTCAATCCGGGTGGTTTTGAATTTTACAATATACTTATTGTCTACGTCATTGATCAGCGCATTGGCAATAAGCGGATACTCCGTAAACAGGTCCGGCATCCGGATCAGCGTTACCTCCATCAGGCCGTCATTGAGCGTGACCTCCCTTCCTGTGATTCCCTTGAAACCTCCCACCGAGTTGGAATTGGTAACCATTCCGTATATGAAATCGCCGGAACCGCTCATCTCCTGACTGCGGTAGGTCAGCTTCCAGCCCTTGATGGTAGAAAGGCTTTTGACCCCGGCCAGCAGATAGGCCAGGTGGCCGATCGTGTTCTTGGACTGCTGGCTCGTGGCGTAGGATACTTCTGTAAATGCGCCGAAAGCCGCCACATAGATGAAGTACTTGTCATTCAGCTTTCCAAGATCCACCGGATAAATCTCGCCGGTCGCAATACCGGCGGCGGCAAGGCGCATCTGTTTGGGAATGCCCAGGGAACTGGCAAAATCGTTGGTAGAGCCGGATGGAATGTACCCGATGGGCGTACGGCGGCCGCCTTCCATCAGGCCGGCGGCCACCTCCTCCAGCGTGCCGTCTCCGCCGGAACAGACGATCAGATCATAATTCCCCGCCTCCCGGCAGGTAGTGTCCTGCGCGTCCTTCGCGTACTGCGTCGGATGTACCGTGATTTCCAGATCGTGTCTGGCGAATTCTTCCAGAATATAGGAAAGGTTGGACCGTACCTGACCCGTGCCTGCCCTGGGGTTGTAGATAAAAAGCATTTTTCTCATAGCAATACCCGTTATCCTCCGAAATGCGAAAATTCAGGCGAAGATCATTCCGTCTGTAATTTCCGAAAGTTTTCCTGCCCCGCACATTTCCATGGTGTCACGAAGTTCCCCTCCGAGCTTGTCCACCAGCACCCTGACGCCTTCTTCTCCTCCGCCGTACACGGCGGTCACAAACGGGCGCGCAATCAGGCAGGCGTCTGCGCCAAGCGCAAGTGCACGGAAAACATCAAGGCCGCTGCGAATCCCGCCATCCACGAGTACGACCATATCGCTGCGTTCATGAACATACCTGGCGATCCGCGGGAGCACCTCCGCGGTTGCGGGAACCCCGTCCAGTACACGGCCGCCATGGTTGCTGACGACAATTCCCGCGGCTCCGGCCTTCAGCGCTTTGGCAGCTCCGTCCACCGTCATAATTCCCTTGATAATGAAAGGAAGTCTGGCTTCCCGGATGATGTCTGCCATCTCTTCCACGCTCTTGGCTCCGGCCGGCGGATCCAGATTTTTGAGAAACGGAAGTCCGGAGGCGTCCACATCCATCGCTGCGCAGGAAGCGCCGGCCTCGTGAACCAGCTGCATTTTCTGCCCGATTGTCTCCTCGTTCCACGGCTTTACGGTTGGAATCCCGGAACCGCATTTTTTAATAGCCGCGCAGGCAGCCTTCATTACCTCCGCGTTGGTTCCGTCGCCGGTAAACGCAGCAATCCCGCAGTCTGCACAGGCGCTAACCAGAATATCGTTATAGGTAAGATCGGTCAATTCCGTTCCATAATGAAGCTGTACGGCTCCGACCGGCCCCGCAAAGAACGGATACCGGTAGGTTTTTCCGAACATCTGAAAGGTAGTATCAATCGGTGCACTTTTAACCAGGCAGTCCATGTTGATGCGCACTTCCTGCCATTTTTCGTAATTGCGGACAGCAACATCGCCATTTCCTTTGGCCCCCGGCCCCGGCATCCTGTTTCCGCAGGCACGGCCGTTGCATACATAACAGCCCTTGCAGATTTCACCAAGATGCGGGCGCGCCGCATCCATAAGTTCCTTATACGTCATACTCTTCCTCCCCGGGCCCCTGCTGGCCGCCCGTTCCTCCAAAACTGCTCACCGCTCTGCCCGTATCCTTTTCTGCCGACGGTGCGCTATCATTACTGTCCTCTGTCTCCGCATTTCTCAGAATGAGAGAAGGTGTGATGCAACTGAAAAATAAATAATCATCGAGCAGGCATCGACAATGGTGGTAAGCATCGGGGATGCCATCAGCGCCGGATCCAGGTGAAGTGCCTTTGCCAGAAGCGGCAGGGCCGCGCCCAGGATCTTCGCCAGGATGATCGTTACAAACATACTTACGACAACGGTTACGCAGATCATCAGATGGCCGGGATACTGAATCATCAGGCGCACAAAATTGATGACTGCCAGCACGACGCCGCACACGATTCCCACACGGAATTCCTTGAAGATAACCTTCAGAGCATCGCTCAGTCCGATCTCTCCGGTTGCAAGACCGCGGATGATCATCGTACTGGCCTGGCTTCCGGAGTTGCCGCCGGTATCCATCAGCGTCGGGACAAAGCTGACCAGAAGCGGAATGGCTGTAAATGCCGCTTCATAGTGATTCAGAATCGCGCCGCTGACGGTGCTGGAAAGCATCAGGATCAGGAGCCAGGGGATTCGGTTTTTAGCCAGGTCAATTACACTTGTCTTCAGATACGGCTTTTCATTTGGCGCCATCGCGGCCATTTTCTGGAAATCCTCGGTAGCCTCGGCTTCCATGACATCGACGATATCATCGACCGTGACAATTCCGACCAGGCGTTTTTCCTTATCTACTACCGGCATCGCCAGCAGGTCGTATTTATTAAAATCTGCGGCTACTTCCTCCTGATCCTCCGTCGTCGTAGCTGTAATAACATTGTCGTCCATGATGTCCTGTATCCGGACATCATAGGCGCTCATCATCATGTCCTTCAGCGTAACCACGCCGAGAAGTTCGCGGGACGGCGTAATAACATAACAGGTATATATGGTTTCCTTGTCCACACCGTGCGCGCGAATATAATCAAAGGCCTCCCGGACGCTCATCTGCGGCCGCAGCGCCACGTACTCGTTCGTCATGATGGAGCCGGCGGAATTGTCCGGGTACTGCAGGAACTGGTTGATCTGTTTGCGCGTTTCCGGCGTCGCGTTTTTTAAGATACGCTTCACCATGGAAGCCGGCAATTCTTCAACCATATCAACGGCATCATCGATCGCCAGATCCTCAATAATGGAATTCAGTTCCTTATCTTCAATACTGTTTATAATGTGCTGCTGCTCGTCAATATCCAGGCAGGCAAATACATCGGAGGAAAGATCCTTCGGGAGCAATCGGAAGACGACCAATGCCTTCTCCGGAGGCATTTCGCTAAGTATTTCAGCAATGTCGTATTCATTCATTTCCACGAGTTCGCTTTTGAGTTTGAGATACTGTTTGTTCTCCGCCATATCCAGCAGTTTTGTCATATCATTCTCAGTCAGCGCCATATGATCTCCTCCTCTCCCGTCGCTTGTAACAATGGAACTAAATAATTTTAACCTTGTCACGGACCGGAATCAAGAGGAAGCATTCTTCCGAATATAAAAAGGGAGCACAGAAACATATCCTCTGTGCTCCCATCTGCTTTTCGTATTTATCTCTTTTCCGGCCGGCAGAATGCAGAACGGAAAGGATGCTTACCTGTTCGAAGCAGCGGTCTTTTCATCCTTCTTCATATCCTTCAGGCATTTGATTTCATCGGTGCCGTCCGGATGCTGGAAAGCTGCCAGTTCCGGATGCTCTCTCTTTTCTTCGGTGAAGTTCTCATACCACAGCTTCTTGTGCGGCTGACTCTTCCAGATTTCCTCCGCTACCGGTGCCCACTCTTTTGAATATGCATCTGCCTTGGCACACAGCTCGTCAACCTCCTCCGGTGCCTCATCGTTGGTCTGATGAGCGCCGCTTTCCTTAACCATGCGGCGCAGCAGATCCGGATTCTCCAGCATCGGGCACGGTCTTAAGTGATTGCGGTTGAACGGCTGACCCTCCCGGTAAGCTGTGAACAGCGGGCTCTGAAGCGCCTCCAGCAGTGAGCAGTCGTTCAGGTTTCTGTCCGAGAAGTGAATAAATACGCACGGTTCTGCATCGCCGTTGGCATTGATATGGAAGTAGTTTCTTCCTCCGGCAATGCACCCGCCTACATATTCGCCATCGTTCTGGAAATCCATCGGGAAGAAGGGCAGATCGCTCTCATCCGAACGATAATAACGGATTCTCCGGATGATTTCCTGTCTCTGCTCTACCGTCGGGATCAGGTCAACGGCTGCGTTCTTTCCAACCGGCATGTAGTGGAAGAAGAAGCCGAATCTCGCGCCCTTGTCCGCTACCATGCGAAGGAACTTTTCGCTGGTAACAACATCGATATTGGCTCTGGTGTAGCAGATCGACGTACCGAAGATAAGACCATACTTCTTCATCAGATCCATGGCCTTCATAACCGCCTCGAAATGTCCCTGGCCGCGGCGCGCATCATTCGTATCCGCATAGCCTTCAATCGACACGAAGAACTCAATGTTGCCAAGGCGCTGTACTTCCTGGCAGAACTCCTCATCGATCAGCGTTGAGTTCGTGAACATGGCGAAGGCGCAGTCATGATGCTCTTTTGCCAGCCTCAGGATATCTTTCTTGCGAACCATCGGTTCACCGCCGGTCATGATGTATACATGAACGCCGAGGGCAGAGCCTTCGGTAACGATCTTGTCCATCAGTTCATAGGTCATGCTGTGTTTGTGGCCATAGGTACCGGACCAGCATCCTACGCAGTGCTCGTTGCAGGCCATGGTCGGATCAAACAGAATCAGCCACGGAATCTCGCAATTGTATTTCTTGCGCATCTCGCGGACAGTCGTTGTTCCCTTAAAGAATGCTTCATAGCCCAGGTTCAGAATCATCGTCTTCAGAACGTTAGGATTGGTTTCATCTACAATTCTGTTCAGATACTTTATCCAGCGGCCGTTGTCACGGACATCCTGTTTTGCCTTCTCAACTCTCTTCGGATCGATGACATTGGAATAGCGCTTCTCGACTGCGTCGAACAGTTTAAGCCAGGTTTCTTTTCTCGCTTCTTCATCCTGCGCGTTATTTACTTTTTTCAGGAACCCATCGAGCAGAAGGCTCAATGCCTGACGCTCCGCTGCATGAGATAAATCTTTTAAAGCCATCGGAAAATCCTCCCTCTGTAATTAAATAAATCAAGGTCTAAAGGATAGACACCGGCTGATCATCCGTCAAACTGAAGCGGTAAAAGGCTTTCAAACGCCTGTCAGACCCGGCCGTCCAATATAAAAAACAGCTGACAACTGTTTTTAACAATAATTAGGGTATGATTGTCAAAAGTCCCGTATATCCGCCATCCGAAGATCACAGATAGCGCACCAGAATCTCAATTCCCGTTCCTACCAGCATGGCGCTGCTGCATCCGAAAACGGCTCTTCGGAAACGGTATCCCTGATAATACCCGGAGTTCAGCCCCAGTACAACGGCGGCCGCGGTAGCGCACAGCACCGTAATGAAGCTGGAAGAAAATTTGAATTTCATAAAGCCGCTGCTCATGCCGGACAGACACGTGAAAGCCGCAAACGTCCAGCTTTCCCGGGCAATCCTTTTGTAATTGACTTCCTGCAGCCTTTCCTCAATCTCTTCTGTCTTCAAAGTCCGGTAAATCATGTAGGAACCAATGATCATGAGGATCAGCGCCGCCAGCACATACACCACATTGTGGTACACGGACGAATCGCGGAAGCGGATAAACAGCGGAACCTTCGTGGAGATTTCAAA